>CEOQ01125914.1_pt1 | contig 17022 bp, 18 predicted proteins | sample 361351 | NCBI WGS metagenome assembly CEOQ01 (sample SAMEA2619907, study PRJEB7988) | marine metagenome | biome: marine biome (ENVO:00000447); feature: deep chlorophyll maximum layer (ENVO:xxxxxxxx); material: "saline water (ENVO:00002010), including plankton (ENVO:xxxxxxxx)" | depth 60 m | reverse complement strand
TAACTCTACTTTCTTTGGCTATTCTATACCTCACAATGGCTGCAACATTTATAGCAATGGTTCAGATATTGGTATATGCAGGTGCGGTTATGACACTTTTCCTTTTCGTAATAATGATGATTGGTGTAGACAAAGAGGAAGATAGAAAGGAATCTATACAAGGCCAGACATTTTTAGTTTTAGGTGTGGTTTTTATTCTTATGGGCTTACTAGCTTACGTAAGTATCATTTCAGGCTTTAAATGGGATTTATTGTTCCCCGCTGCAGAATTTGTTATTGAAGGAACTCCAGATTCAGTTGCATCAATCCTCTTTACTGCTTGGGTTCTTCCCTTTGAGGCAGTCTCTATTTTATTAATTGTTGCAACAGCTGCTGCTATTGCACTTGCCTATGACAAAAGTAAAAGAGAGTTGTAGATATGGATATTCAAATAACTACAGATTGGTACCTTACTTTAGCAGCAATCCTTTTCTCTATTGGCGCTATTGGGATGATGGTAAGAAAAAATGTTCTAATAATGTTTATGTGTGTAGAGTTGATGCTCAATGCCGTTAATTTAACTTTTGTTGCAGCATCAAGGCATTTCGGTTCCTCTGACGGGCAAGTTGCCGTACTTTTTATTCTTGTAGTTGCAGCTGCTGAAGTAGTAGTCGGGTTAGCAATCATCGTTTCGATATTTAGCAAGAAGCAGTCAGCCTCTGTAGATGATTTGAGTTTATCTAGGGGATAATGTGCTTGAAAAAATACTACTTTTAACCCCTCTGTTACTCCCCTTAGCTACTGCGATATTTCTTAACTTTGTTGGTAAGTATATGAAGGTAAATCAAATTGCTTTAATTTCAAGCCTTGGTCTCTTGGGATCTTTTTCTGCAACTTTCATACTATTTGTACTCTTGGCAATAAACGATTTTCATTCATATACATTTGAATACTATCAATTTATATCTCGAGGTCTCGGAGCATCTACGAAGTTTGAAATTCTCTTAGAATTGCGTTGGGATGGATTAGTAGCTGTTATGGCAATCCTCATTACCTTCTTAAGTTTTATAATCCAACTTTTTTCTGCATCTTATATGGCCGAAGATGAAAAAATTGCAAGATACTACACATACTTTAATTTTTTCGTTTTCTCTATGTTACTACTAGTTATGTCTGGAAATTTCGTATTTATGTTTGTGGGGTGGGAATTAGTAGGCCTTAGTTCTTACATGTTGATTTCTTTTTGGTACAAAAAGAAAGAGGCTTCAAGAGCTGGGAAAAAAGCCTTCATAATAAATAGGATTGGAGACCTTGGTTTTTTAATTGCTTTAATGATGATATATAATATTTTTGGCTCTTTTAATTATGATCATATTTTTGACACCCCAATCCTACGAGCGTTTTACTATAACAACAGCCTAGAGTACAATCTTATTTGTTTCTTTCTCATGGTGGGTGCTTTTGGGAAGTCTGCTCAGTTACCACTTTCTAGTTGGCTACCGGATGCAATGGAAGGACCAACTCCTGCAAGCGCATTAATTCATGCTGCAACAATGGTTACAGCAGGAGTATTTATGCTAGTAAGGATTGCCCCTTTGCTTAATGAATCACCCTCAATGTCATTACTGATTGCAACTACGGGAACTCTCACAGCTTTCTTTGCAGCTTTTGTTGCAATTACACAATTTGATATAAAAAAAGTACTAGCTTACTCAACCATTTCCCAACTAGGCTTCATGTTTCTAGCAGTAGGTTCCGGAGCCTATGTAGCAGCAATATTTCACTTAGTAACCCATGCCTTTTTTAAAGCACTTTTATTTCTAGGGGCAGGTGCGGTAATTCACGAAATGCATCACGAACAAGATATAAGAAATATGGGAGGGTTGATTACAAGGATGCCAGTTACAGGGTATTCAATGCTTATTGGGACATTAGCAATATCTGGTATCCCTCCACTAGCTGGATTTTGGTCTAAAGATGAAATACTAGGGTCGACATTTATGGCAGGAGGTTTATACTTGCCTCTCTGGATTCTCGGACTAATTACTGCAGTAATGACAGCATTTTATATGGGTCGACATTGGATATATATATTTCTAGGCGAAGGAAGAACGGAACAGGCTTTGGTTGCTAACAAGGCACCTAAGTTAATGAGGATACCGTTAATAGTCCTAGCTATCGGCTCTGTATTTGTAGGGTTCATCAATACACCATTTTTTCATGGACTTGAAAAAGTTCTTCATGCTAAATATTTTCATGTAATCGGTCCTCCCGAAGGTCTGAGTTTTGTTATCCTTGCATCAATTTCTGTTCTTGCTGGTGCAATAGGATTATTTTTATCGAATATAGTATTCTTGCAAAAATTGACTAACCCACTATCTCACATCGAAGAGTTCAAATTAATACCAAAAAAAATTCGCAACATAATAGTAAATATATTTGGGAAAGAAAATTTAATTACTGTGAATGGGAAAAAACTCCTCTCATTACTAGAAAGACTGTCTTCTAATGGTTTATACCTTGATCATTATGGCAATAAAATATTAGTAAACAAATCAAAGTCATTTTCAAGATTTGTAGCGGTATCAGTTGATCAACTATTAATTGATGGATTAATTAACAACATTGCAAAGGTACCAATATTAGTAGGAAAGCAAATCAGATCTTTACAAAGTGGATATGTGCGTTCCTACCTTTCGACATTCGGGATTATGTCTTTAATCCTCATTGCTTTATTAATTTTATCTATAGGAGGCTTGTTATGAAAATGGCAGTTCTTTTCGGAATATTTGCTCCTATTTTGTTCTCTCTTGTTCTTACTCTTATTCCAAAAGAGAGAAAAGAATTGTTTTTTCCTCTAGCTATTTTTGGCTCAACTATTCCAGTTGCTACAGCACTCTATCTTTATATAAACCAACAACCAGAGCCACCAATAGATGCAGTGCGTAATAGAGAACAATTTGAGACAATCGCTTGGATTAAGCCTTACGGGATTGATTGGGTGTTAAGCGTTAATGGAGTTTCAATAATGATGATTCTTTTAACTGCAATTTTGGTTCCTTTAGCTATTCTTTCTTCTTCGTCAACTTTAAGGGAGACAAAAGGTTTTTTGATTTCTATCTTAGTTATTGAATCTGCTGTAGTAGGGGTCTTCACTAGTGGAGATTTGTTATCATTTTTCCTTTTCTTTGAGGCGATCTTAATACCAATGTATTTTCTAATTGGAATATGGGGAGGAGAAAATAGGAAATACGCAACAATTAAATTTATTCTGTATACAGTATTTGGCTCCATTTTCTTATTTGCAGGAACTGTTATGGTCGGACTGTTAGTTGGACAGCAGTTTGGGAGACTTGGTTTTGATTTTAACACCGTACAGATGCTAGTGCTTTCTGTCCAGCAAGAGAAGATATTATTCCTTCTTTTTACTTTTGCTTTTGCAGTAAAGATTCCAATTTTCCCTTTCCACACATGGCTTCCAGATGCTCACGTAGAAGCCCCTACAGCAGGAAGCATTCTTTTAGCTGGGGTTTTACTTAAGCTTGGGACTTATGGGATTATTACAATTTCAATACCTTTTTTTACAGAAGGTTATATAGCATATAGAAATTATTTAGCGGTACTGGGCGTGATAGGTATTATCTACGGAGCTATTGTAGCAATCCCACAAAAAGATATAAAAAAACTAGTGGCATATTCATCTGTAAGCCATATGGGCTTCATCGTTCTAGGAATAGCTTCAGGAACAGGTTCAGCTATGAAGGGTGCATTACTACACATGGTTAACCACGGTATAACAACTGGTGCACTGTTTATGCTTGTTGGCTTTCTTTATGACAGGAGACATACAAGAGATATGTCTGAATTAGGAGGAGTCAAAACTGTTATGCCACTGTATGCAGCTACTTTTTTGATTACATCATTAGCATCTATTGGCCTTCCTGGGTTAAATGGGTTTGTGGGCGAGTTTCTAATTTTGATGAGTTCATATGATCCTTACAGTTTAGTTTTTACTCTTGCACCAATATTTGCGGCAACGGGTGTTGTTTTGGCTGCAATATACATGCTTGGGGCATACGAGAGAATATTTACTGGCCCAATAATGAATGAAAAGAATGAATCCCTCAATGACCTAAGTCTTAGAGAGAAGCTTGCTATCGGTCCTTTAGTTACTCTTATGTTTTTGTTTGGGGTCTATCCTTATGTTCTTGAGAGAGCAATTAATGAATGGCTCTATCGCTATCATTATGGCCTTGGCCTGGAAAATATAATATTTTCCAGTTATTTCGAGAGCATGTCTGTTTATATACAAGGATTATTCTGATGATTACCGAAGCACTAGGAATTAACTATTACGTTATAGGTCCAAGCTTATGCCTACTAATGACGGGTGTGCTATTCATTATTTCTGATCTATCACTAAACCTAAAGTCTCGATACTTGGGCATAGTATTAACTACAGGAATCTTCTTTACTGGTGTAACAATATATTTAAAAATAGGAGAATTTGCAAGAATAGGTCTTTCTAGCCACTTTTCCTCAATGATTCTTTTAGACGAATTTGCCCTACTTGGTGATGTGCTCCTATATTTTATTGCTATCTGTACAATTCCAACGATTTGGACTTCTTCATCTGTATTAGGAGAGAAAAGAACTGAAGCAGTAGTTTTAGTATTGATGAGCTTATCCGGATTTATGCTTATGACCTCATCCGAGCATTATATTATGTTGTTTATTGGACTTGAGATAGGGTCTATTAGCCTATATGCTCTTGCTGGTCTAAATAGGAAAGACTCATACAGCAATGAGGCAGCACTTAAATATTTCTTATTTGGATCTTTTGCTTCAGCAATTTTAGTCTATGGTGTTGCCCTTATGTATACTGCTGTATCCGCATCAGGTGTTTATGAGACTTCTCTTTCAATTGCGTATATTGGTGAACCCAACGTTCCTTTAACAGCAATCGTTGGCCTTGCTTTGTTTACTTTTGGTTTATTATTTAAGGTATCTGCAGCACCTTTCCATGCTTGGGCCCCTGATGTCTATCAAGGAGCTCCAACAGGATATGTTGGCTATATGGCAGCAGTAGTCAAAGGAGCTTCATTTATTGTATTAGCAAGAATGGCAACAATTGTCTTTCCTTTGTTATCGCTCAATAGGTCAATTGTTTTTGCTATCGTCGCAATTTTATCAGTAGTAATCGGCTCATTGTTTGCCATGGTACAGTCAGATCTAAAAAGGCTTATTGCCTACAGCGGGGTTGCTCAAGCAGGCCTAATCTTTTCTGGTATTGCCTCCGGAGGGGTTGCAGTAATTGCATCACTATTTTATCTAGTGGCTTACATGATTCAGCTAGTCGGATTATTTGTTGTTATCAGCATAGTTGCTGATGGTTTCAGCTCAACTATTGATATTGATCAATTAAAAGGATCTTTAAAGAAGAATCCCTTTCTTGGTATTTGCTTTTCTGTCTTTCTCTTAGGTTTAGCCGGAATGCCTTTAACGAGCGGCTTCATTGCTAAATTTTTGCTATTTACTAACTTGTGGGCAGCTGACCTATATGTATGGGTAGTCATTTTTCTTATAGCATCAGTCTTAGGTTTTTATTTCTATTTAAAGCCAATATGGACAATGTCTATAGAGGAGCCAGAGTCAGAATCAACTTATGTGGTATCTCGAACTAACTCAGTAGTGCTTTCGGTACTAGCTCTTCTTACGATTATCTTTGGAGTCGCTCCTAGTGGTCTATTAAATATAGCAAACTGGGTTCTCTCTTCTTATTTGTAGCCATGCTTATTGATTACTTACCTATTTTTTATCACCATCCTGGAAGCTGGCATGATCTGTTGTGGTTTATAATGCCAGTCTTACTTCTTACTTGGATTAGAAAAAAACAGAGAGAGAGTAAGGGTTAATAGGGCTTTCACATTATTTATTATTAAGAAAGTGTATATAATATCGATATGATACAAATTGAATCTTTAACAATGCTTTATAAGAATAACAAAGGTGTTAAAGATATAAATATATCTCTTGAAGATGGAGAGGTAAAAGCACTATTAGGTCCAAATGGTTCAGGAAAGTCAACTACTATGAGAAGCTTTATGGGCTTCTTGAAACCTTCTGAAGGCACTTTAAGTGTAAATGGAATAGATACATTAGATAATCCAGTTGAGGCAAAGAAAATTATTGGCTATTTGCCAGGTGACCCCCAGCTTCCACAGAATTTAAATTCAAAAACTCTTTTCAAACTAGGTGCTCAAATGAGAGATAGTTCAATAGATTATGCTATGGAGCTATCAGAAAAGTTTGAGTTAGATGTGAAGCAAATAGTTAAAGAACTTTCAAAAGGAAACAGACAAAAGACTGCTGTTATTTTGGCACTTCTACATAAACCAAAAGCATTAATCCTTGATGAGCCAACTTCAGGATTAGATCCATTTCATCAGAGAACATTTTTTGAGACCATTGAAGAATTTAGTAATAATGGAGTTTCTGTTTTACTATCTTCACATATAATTTCTGAGGTTGAGAAGATAGCAGACTCAATGGCTGTTCTTAAAGTAGGTTCAAAAATTTATGATGAATCATATAAGACATTTGAAAAGCAAGCAAAAGAAGATGGTAAAGAATTAGAAGATGCTTTTTTTGAATTTTATGATAGGGAGGTTGAGTAATGATTAATTACTTAAAGTATATGTTAAGCGTTCCAAGAAAATTTATCATAACGTGGATAGTTGCTCCAGCAATATATTTTTTAATACTTCCGTTGGCCTTTGCAAATGAGGGTTTTGAAGATTTGGTTATAGACCAACAAAGAGAAGCATTTAGAGGAATGTCTGAAAATGAAGGGTTAATGAATTTCATGGGGATATCAGATTGGGATAATGTTTTTACACTTGAAGGTATGATTACGACATATTTCTTTAATCTTTTCGTTCCACTTCTGGTTGCAATAGCAACGATTGTTTTACTAAACAGGATGAGTGCAAAAGCTGAAGAAGATGGCACATTTGAATTTGTAGCAGCTCTTCCAATGACTAGAAGTACAATTTATCTAACACATTCAATTGTCGCTACACTATTTGGATTAGTTATTGCTATGTCTTGGTTTCATATTATGTATATTCCAATGGCAACTATGGAACTGAGTCAAACTCTGGATTACGGTCCTATGATGCAGGCTGGTTTTCAGGCAGCCTTAGGAGGAGTCACTTACGGAGCCTTAGGGTTTGCAATGGCAGCTTATACTGGTAAATCTTCAAACGGATGGGCTTTTGGAATTGGACTTCTAGCCATTGAGTGGATTTCAAATATGTTAAGCGGAACTAATGATGTATTTCAATGGATAGATGAAAATATTTCTTCTTTTGGAGCATATGGGGATCCTTATAACGATGGTTTAAATTCAGGAGATGTAACTCTTGTAACAGCAAAAATTCTTATCTTTTTGGTAATTGGGTTTATTGGTTTTAGAAATAGGTCTCTAAACTTAAGATAGCCCCTTCCTCAACTATCCTGCAAAGTGGGTTTATACATAAGTCTTCGAGTCTATCTCTAATAAATTAAAAGAAAATTTTTCTTTCCCTTATTTAGTCATTTAATATAAACACATGGTCCATGTAGAAAAAACAATAACTGTATCTTCAAGCATTCAAGACTCTTTCGATTTTGTTGCTGATTTTCGCAATCTTCCCAAGTGGAATCCTAATGATGAGAGTGTAGAGCTATTAACGGAAGGTCCTCTGAGAATAGGGTCTGTCTTTAGGATCAAGACTTCAATAAATAATAGAAGTTTAGTTTTAGATTATAAAATTATAGAGTGGGGAAGCCCGCTCAGGGCATCATTCAGTACCGAATCCAAGCTATTTAATGCTGTTGACTCGGTTTTTCTATCTGCAGGAAGAGAAGGAACAGAAATAACTTACGCTGGCGATTTTGAATTCAAGGGTTTCTTGAGACTTATCGGGCCTATATATTTTAAGCCGATACTTGAAAAGCTATTTTCAGAAAACATACTTAACCTTAAAAATTACTTAGATAGTTCAATTTAAAACTATTTAGTTACAGATGATATGTCCCCTAGATAGGTGCAGTAATCACAATCTCCATTTACTTTAGGAACTTTATTCCCATCGAGGAGATCTTTTATTTCCTGGATTACCGGCTCTATCCAGTCAGTGGATCCTGTATATTTTAATAAACTAACTTTAAATTCCATTTGTTCACCAAAAGACTCTTTAGTTCTATCTCCATTGCAGTAAACAAAATAACCATCATCAGAAACCTTGAATCCATTCATTCTTAGTAGATATTGATAAAAGTCAATCTGTCTTCTATATCCTGCTTGCCAATCTGCATCAATAGTTACTTCCCCATCTTTTGATGTAGCTTTATAATCTACAACAATCAGTTCTTCAGAATCCTGATCAATCCATACATCGTCTATTGCACCATGTAGGATTAAATTTGTATTTTCATGGAGATACTGTACTCCAGTAAAGTTATGTCGCCATTTATCTAGGTCTTCATGCTGATAGGGTATAGCATTTATTCCTAAGCTTTCTATATATGGATGAGGTTCTTTTTTTTCTCTATATTGATCAAACTCCTTTTTCAACAACTCGTCTACAGCTGAGTTTATATTAAATGGGAATCCAGGAGGTTGGCCAACACCAAGGCGCCTATCAATATAAAAGCACCTTTTACAATTAATGTAATTATCAACTTTTGATCTACTAAGCTTAAATGGTTTTTCTCCATCGGGCTTATATATATTTCTACTTCGTATAGCCATAATTTAACTTGTAAACTGAATTGCTGAATAAAATATGCCAATTGTGGAAAGAAGAATCATCCCTTGAATCATCCCTTTATTTTTTGCAGACAAATCTCCAGCTTTAGAGTGAAGAAAAGTTAAGCCTCCAGCAACAATTATGAAAGTCATTTTTAGATGAAAGAATATGTTTAGAGTATCCATACTCCATGCATAGAAAAACATTCCAAATCCAGTCACAAGAGCAAGAAAATAAGCACCCCACCCAACAGATCCAAACCTTTGAGCTAGGGATTTCACCTGAATATCTGTTCCTCCATTTGCCCTAAGAGCAGGCATAAGAGCACCCATTAATATCATTCCTCCCAGCCAAATAGAGGCTCCAATTAGGTGAAGTAGTTTAAGAATTTCATACATAATCAAATGATAGCATCAGAAATATTCTTTAATATTGATAGGTATGAGTAAATATAGAGCATGGGTTCAAGATGAAGTTTCATCCATAAGTAACTTAAAAATTGCTGAAATGGAAACCCCTACAGTAGGAGAGAACGAGATTCTAGTTAAGTGTGAAGCATCGACTCTCAATTATGCAGACCTTCTTCTTTCAAGTGGCTTATACCAATCAAATCCAGAGCCGCCTTTTGTACCTGGATTTGAAGTTGCCGGTACTGTTTTAGAATCAAATAAGGAAAGTGAATTCAAGAAAGGAGACAGGGTAGTTGCTGCAACAACTGTGTTTCGTTCAGGGCGGTATGGCAGTTTTGGAGAAGTATGTATAACAAGTGAAAATTTAACATATAAATTACCTGAAAATATACCGTTTGATGTAGCAGCAGCAATTCTTATGTCTTACTTGACTTCTGATTTTGCTTTACATAGGAGAGGGGGCATAAAAGAAGGAGACTGTGTATTAGTCAATGCAGCTGCAGGAGGAGTAGGTCTAGCAGCAGTACAACTTGCACAACTTGCTGGCGCACGAGTTATTGCTGCAGTTGGGTCAGAAGAGAAAAAAGAATTAGTACAAAAATACAATCCTGAATTAGTAATTAACTATAGAGAAGAAAATCTTAAAGAAATAGTAGAAGCGAATTATGGGAAAAGGCCAATAGATATTTTCTACGACCCAGTAGGAGGAGAGCCTTATGAACAGGGGATAAGGCTTTTAGGGTCAGAAGGAAAAGCTCTTATTGTTGGTTTTGCAAGCGGCAACATCCCCTCACAACTTCTAAGTTACGTATTAGTTAAAAACATCTCAATCATAGGTGTATTTATGATTGACTTCGAATTCACTGGGGGAGAATACTTGAAAGAGAGAATGAGTCTTCTTTTTGATTTATATAATGAAAAAAAGATTGAACCAGTCTATGAAACTATTAAATTTGATCAGATAGTTGAATATCTTGAGTTAATTGCATCAAGAAAAACAGTTGGAAGAATTGTTGCAATTCAATAACTTCAAAGATTTTTCAATGTAAACTAATTTTTAGTATGGCAAAACTATATTTTTACTACGCAGCTATGAACGCAGGGAAAAGTACAACTTTACTCCAGTCCTCACATAATTATGAAGAAAGAGGAATGAGAACTATGGTTTTAACACCAAAACTAGATGATAGGTTCGGGGAAGGGAAAGTTGCATCAAGGATAGGTCTTGAGAAAGACGCCGAAACATTTGAAGGAGATGAAGATTTGTATGTTTGGATAGCGCATGAACACAACAGAGAAAAGCTTTCTTGCGTATTAGTTGATGAGGCCCAATTTCTTTCCCCAATTCAAGTATTGCAACTTACTATGGTCGTTGATAAGTTAAAGATTCCTACCTTGTGCTATGGCCTTAGAAGTGACTTTAGAGGAGAACCTTTTCCAGGCAGTGCTTATTTGCTAACTTGGGCTGATGAGTTAATTGAAATTAAAACTATTTGTAAGTCAGGAAAAAAAGCAATAATGAATGCAAGGCTTGATGAAGAGGGGAATAGAGTAACAGAGGGGGAACAGATCTCTATAGGGCTTAATTACGAGGCACAATCCAGAGATATTTTTGAATTAGATAAAGCAACCCCACTAGACTATCAAATTCCTGAGGTCTAATTAGTTTTTATTGGAGGTTCAGGTCTTGTTGCCAACCAAGTACAAAGAGCAATTCCAAAGAATCCAAAAATTAAGTCACCAACTAAGCCAAAAGCTATATAGATGGTAAAAATGAATGTAGGGAGAATCATAAGTATTGCCATTTTCTTAGCTCTTCTAGAAAGCCCCCTGTATAATTTCCAGTTTAAAATGATTGGACCAAAAATCTTATGATTCTCTATATAGTAAGTAAATCTCGTTGAACATTTAGAGAAAGCCCAAGCAGCAATAAGAATAAAAACAGTTGTTGGTAAGCCAGGTACTACTATTCCTATATACCCAAGGGAAAGAGAAAGAATACCTATAGTAAAAAATATTGGTTTATGAATTCTTAAAAACAAAGATGGAAAGAATTTATACAGGATAATAAATAGGAATACACCAATCCCAATAGACAGAATTATGTTTTGTGGGATATTTTCTATATTTTCAATCATATTTTTATATTTCTCACCTTACTTAGGATACGTACACTCTTTCTGCTATAAACTGGTCTAATCCAAAATATTTATTATTGTTAGTGCTAACTGTTATTGAGTAATTATTTGAATCCAAAACATTTATTTTCGTTCCAGGGGTTATATCTTGTTTCTGAAGGAACTGGATCATCTTATTATCCTTTTTTAACTCTTCAGTAATTTTCTGTATTGAATACTGTCTTTCTACATCTACTTCTAGTAGGTTTAGCATATCTATATCTCTATATCCAGAATGAGGAATAGGATTCCCAAAAGGGCACGTTGTTGGGTTTCCAAGAAGTTCAAGCATAGCACCTTCTGTTGTAGGGCTAAGTACGTTCTCCCATTTCCTCGTTTCCTCATAAACTTTGTTCCAGGGGAGATTTAATACCTCTGATAGAAATCGTTCTGTTATTCTGTGTCTTCTAGAAATCACCTGAGCAAGATATAAGCCTTTTTTTGTAAGCTCCAAATCTTCCTTAAATTCAACGAGACCACTATTTTGCATTCGACCTACAACTTGAGAAACATTAGCTCTACTAACTTCAAGCCAATCCGCAACTCTTGTTTGTTTCACTTCTATGCCAACTTCTGAAAGATGGAATATTGCCTCAGCGTGAGAATAAAAAGATTGAGGAAACTTATCTATTTCGTCTTGGGCAAGTGTATTGTTATTCATACAGTTTATATGTTAACAGTAATTAACAGATAGGTCACCTGATTTTTCATATCGCAGGGCAGCCAACCATGGCAGTAATTGCAATAAAAACAAACCAAAATAAAGGTTCATATTTTCTAACTACTTTTGGATCTTTATCCATTACACATATATTAGGTATTGTATAGAATAAACATATGTGTCCTTTTGGTTATCTTATGTTTATATTTATGTGGGTTGTCAGAAATGGAGGCAAACTCATTCCAGATTCGTTAAAAAAAGTTAAAATTAATTTACCATAACTGTTAAGTACTATTAACATAACAAATTGTAAATATTTTAGGAGAAATGTTGAAAAATAAAAGTAAATTAGTTTTTCTTCTTGTAATGGGGATGCTTTTTGCTGCGTGCGCAGGAGAGGCGGGGCCACAAGGAGAGGCAGGCGCACCTGGAGAAGTATCTGATGCTCAAGTAGCTGCTGCAGTAGCAGAAGCTTTATCTGAGCCAGAAGCAGAAGTTGGTGGAAAGCTTGTGATTTATAGTGGAAGAAAAGAAAGCTTAGTTGCAGACATAGTCGCTTCTTTTGCTGCTGAAACAGGAGTAGAGGTTGAAGTAAGGTACGCAAAGAGCTCTGCCTTAGCAAGCACCTTAGTTCTTGAAGGTGCGATTAGTCCAGCAGATGTTTTCTTTTCTCAAGACCCAGTTAGCTTGGGTGTTGTAGCCAAAGAAGGATTGTTTGATGTTTTACCTAGTGATGTCTTAGATAATGTTCCTTCATGGGCAGTTGATAAAAAAGGTTTCTGGGTTGGGACATCTGGAAGATCAAGATCTTTAGTTGTTGACACAAGAGATGTTACTGATGCTGAACTACCTTCAACTATATATGGACTCGCAGATGAGAAATTTAGAGGAAGACTTGGTCTTGCTCCAACAAACTCTTCATTTATCGCAATGATAACTTGCATGATTGAACTTGATGGAGAAGAAAAGGTTGCAGAATGGTTGGCCAATATCAATGCACTCGATTACACAGAGTATCCAAAGAACTCACCTCAGGTTGCAGCCGCAGATGCTGGTGAGCTAGATATCGGAATGATCAACCATTACTACACTTTAAGGGTATTGGCTGAAAATGGCGATAGTCCTGTAAAGAACGTCTATCTTGATGGAGGATGTGGTGCAATGGTAATGCCAGCAGGTGCGGGCGTTTTGTCTTCTAGTCAAAACAAAGCAGCAGCGCTAGCATTTATTGAGTATCTGCATTCAACAAGTGCACAAGAGCATTTCACTAACACTGTATTTGAGTTCCCTCTAGTTTCAGGGACAACTCCTAATGCACTTCTTCCAGAGCTTGATAGTTTGAATTCACCAGCTGATTTGAACTGGTCTGTACTTGCTTTATGGCAAGAAAAAGCAGTTGAACTTATTGCTCAGGCAGGATATTAAGGAAAGATTGTAAGGAGATAACCCTGGATAATTTAGATTCCCCCCGGAAAATAAAGAGTTTGGGGTTTCTCTTCTAGTTATAGAAGAGTTCCTTTATGTTACCCCTACGAATAAATCTGACCAGATTGTAATCTGGTCAGATTTTTCTTTATATAAGGAATAATTAGATATATTCTTTTAATTAGATATAAATTATGAAAGCACCAAAGCTACTTTTTCTAGCAAACTTGATTATTTTTGTTACATTTATGTCTCCAATTGGTTATATTATTTGGAGATTTTTCACCTTCTCCAGGTCTCTTTCCAGTTTTTTTGAATCGTGGGATGTTATAAGTTTATTCATAAATACGATTTCATTATTTGTTGCTGTTGTGCTCACCAGTGTTTTTATTGGATTATTTGTTTCTATTGTCTTAACAAGAATAGACATCAAGGGGTCAACAATTTGGTTTACATTGTGTGCTTTGCCCTTGGTTATTCCGTCTTATATAGGGGCTTTGACATACGTATCTGCTTTCTCTCCAAAAGGTTTATTCGTTCAACTTTTCAATGGCCTAGGGTTAACAGAGATTCCTGGCCTAGATGGATTTCTAGGATCTTGGATTGTCCTTTCTTTATTTACCTACCCTTACGTTCAGCTTATATGTAGTAGTGCATTAAAGAATTTAGACGTCTCTGTTGAAGAAGCTGCAAGGTCCTTAGGGAGAACTAGATTGCAAGTGTATACAAGCGTAGTTCTACCTCGGTTGAAAAAGCCAATTATATTTTCTGGTCTACTTGTTGGGTTGTATGTGATTTCAGACTTTGGGGCCGTTTCATTAATGAGGTATTCAACAGTAACAAAGGCTATATATAGTTACTACACATTCAAGATTGATGGAGACCCAGTAATTTTCTATTCAGGCTTATTGATGATGTTGGCTTTAGCTCTAAGTATCCTCCAAAGGAGTACAAGGCTTGCAAGGTCTGCTGCAGTATCTGGGACTCCAAGGTTAGCGAGGAAACAGGAAGTGAGCAGGAGGAATAAAATTATTATTTACATTGCTTTAATCGGATTAATAACCTTATCCCTAATTCTTCCAATATCAGTATTAAGCTATTGGCTCATAAGAGGGCTTAATGCAGGGAATGATGTTAGAGCAGCCTTCGGAGGTGTAGTTGGTTCATTTGCAGCTTCCTCAGTTACTTCTATTGCTGCAATATTAGTTGCTACTCCAGTTGTAATTATGATATCTCAATATAGATCGAGATTAGGACGATTTATTGAGCGAGTTATGTTAGCGCTGTATGGGCTTCCACATATTGCCGTAGGGGTATCCTTGTTGTTTATTTCTATCAAGATTTTTCCATCGATATACCAAAGTTTTTATGCTTTAGTTATTTCTTACTTAATCGTATTTTTACCACAGGCTGTTGGAGCAGGGGAAGCTTCAATGGAGCAAGTAAGGAGGTCTTATCTTGATGCAAGTAAAGGGTTAGGAATGTCAGAATTCGAAACATTTAGAAAGATAACTTTCCCACTTATTTACAGGGGCCTAATTGCAGGAGGGGCTTTAGTATTTTTATCTACCATGAAAGAACTTCCCCAAACCTTGCTTCTTAGACCTACCGGGTTGAATACAATGGCTGTTGATATTTGGTCATATGCATCAGAAGGAATGTTTACTCAGGCAGCATTTTCTTCATTTATTTTGTTGGCAATAAGTGCATTTCCTACTTATATATTAAGTACGAGGGATTTAATTAAGTAAATGGTATTTGATAACTTAATCATTAGAGCTAGGGACGTTGCAAAGAAATATGGCAACGAAGAAGTCCTTACAAGTTTCAATATAGATATCTGGAAAGGCGGTATCTTCGGAATTTTAGGGATGTCTGGTTCAGGAAAAACTACAGCATTAAGACTCATTGCAGGATTTGATAGGCCTGATTCTGGAAGAATAGAAATGGCTAATAGAGTATTAGTTGATGATAATGAATGGGTAGCTCCAGAAGATAGAAATATTGGAATGGTTTTTCAAGATTATGCACTTTTTCCTCACTTAACTGTTGAGAAGAATGTTTCTTTTGGCTTAACAAAGGACGAGGTAAAAAATGGAAGAGTGGAAGAAGTACTAGAGCTATGTTCACTGAAAGCATATAGAAACAAATATCCACAAGAAGTTTCTGGAGGACAACAGCAGAGAGTCTCACTAGCTCGTGCATTAGCTCCTAACCCAGAGATAATTTTACTAGATGAGCCATTTACTAGTTTAGATGCACAAATGGCAAGAGATTTAAGAGAAGAAGTTGTTTCATTGCTTAGATCAACAGAAACAACTGCAGTTTTAGTTACTCATGATCAGGAAGAGGCTCTTTCGGTCTGTGACATTGTTAGTGTTTTAGAGAATGGAAAAATTATTCAGAGCGCTACTCCTCAAGAAATATATCTCAATCCCGTGTCTAAAAATGTTGCAAATTCTGTTGGTGATCCAAATATTCTTCAAGGAGAATCTAGTGATGGTCGAGTTAGTACAAAATTGGGGACTTTTGTTTGTGCTTATGATGGACAGCTCAATGTTTCAATTAGGCCAGAATGCATTCTTTTGAAGCTTGATTCAAAAGGGGAGTACAAGGTTAGGGATTGTATTTTTTATGGGCATGATCAGATAGTTACATTTGAGAATAAAGAAGGGGATATCTTTAGATCAAGAATGGGACCGACTACTATATATGAGTCTGGAGATAAAGTTGATATAGAAGTTACAGAAGTAACTACTTTCCCTACCTAATCTTTATTCTCAATCCGAAACTTTAGTTGGGCTACTTCACCAGCTAATTTCTGTAACTCAGCTTCAATATAATTGAGGCTTTCAGAAGCTTTTTCAATCCGGTTTTCTGCTATCTCCTCTCTTGAGTCAGCCATTTTCTTGACAAGAGCCTCGAGTGTTTTGATTGCTGTTTCTATATTTTCTTTATATTCCATTACTTTATTTTTTTTCTTAATATAAAAATCATAATCATGACTAACAGGAGGCCTAGGTAGCTAATAAACATATTGATAAAATATTGAACACAATTATATTCTAGTTGAAACTCTTTTGGTTTATGATTTACTTATGAAGATACTAGTACTTTGCACTGGAAATTCTTGTAGGTCACAGATGGCACACGGATGGCTTGAACATTTCTCTAACGATATTGAAGTTTATAGCGCAGGAACAAAGCCAGCGGAGAAAGTCAATCCATTCGCTGTACAAGCCATGGGAAGATTTGATATTGATATCTCTTCGCATTTAACTAATAATGTTGAAGACTATAGGTCTTTTGATTTCGACTTAGTTTTAACCGTATGCGATAACGCAAAAGAGTCCTGCCCAGTTGTTTTTGATGATGTAGAGACAATTCATGAGTCTTTTCCAGACCCTGTAAATTATGACGGAGATGATGACGAAAAGCTTGAATTTTATATACAGGTTTCAACTGGGATACGAGATTGGATTAAGATTCTTCTTACAGAAAAAGGTCTAATCAAAGATAATTAGAGGGATACGCATCTCTTTTTCTGTAATACCCCCATGGTATCCAGTCAGGGA
>CEOQ01008907.1_pt1 | contig 17042 bp, 27 predicted proteins | sample 361351 | NCBI WGS metagenome assembly CEOQ01 (sample SAMEA2619907, study PRJEB7988) | marine metagenome | biome: marine biome (ENVO:00000447); feature: deep chlorophyll maximum layer (ENVO:xxxxxxxx); material: "saline water (ENVO:00002010), including plankton (ENVO:xxxxxxxx)" | depth 60 m | reverse complement strand
AAAGTCAGATAACAGTATTCACTTTATGTACCCAGACTCAGCAACGATCACTATCGGTACAGACCAGACAAAGGTAGAAAATCCTAACGAAGCTCTTCCTGTGCAATACCTACCCAACTTTACTTCTGCTGATTACGACGAAGTAACTGGCGCTGACATACCTACTACATGGTACCCAGACGGGGTGTTATCGCATGATGGAAGCGAATATGGCGTAGCTGACGCAACAAAGAAAGCTACATGGGACAAGTTTTACGCCGATGCTGTGACGTATGGAGACAAATTAGAGGCAGGAACAGCCACCGATGATGACATTCCTGTATTGGGAAGTTAGGAGCCTGACATGGTGAGTGGTCCAGTAGGTATAGGATTCCCGACTAGCACCAGTGGAGTCACTACGATTTCAGGGTGTGACCTCCTTGTGGGTTTTTCCAAGTTCATTAATGATTACTGGACTAGCGCAACGACCAGTAATGGCTCATCTAGCTTCAATTCACTCGTCGATACCGCCCTAAAACGGTACGGAGACGACCAAATTGTTGACTTTTATGTCAGAATCACTGAGGCTGGTAGTAATTTAGAGTACCAAGTGCGTCGAATAACTCAGTTTTCCGCATCTACGGGAACTGTATTTGTCGATCCACCGTTCACTGAACAGGTCGTTAGTGGCACAGATTACCAGATTCACAGGTACGATCCGAGCCTTAAGTTTGAATGTTTAGATGAAGCTCGCTTACGAGATGATGTGTTTGAACACGCGTTCAGACTTGTTTACGATGACACCACCACGTCAGACGGGCTGTCTGATAGTTATGACATTAATCCTAGCCTCCGTTCAGGCCCAATGTATGTGTTTGTGGAAGATCCTCAATCAGTAGATGCAGACTGGAACGTCCTGTCTAACCCCATAGGTGACACAGTAACCAATTGGACCGTGTCTGGCGCGACAGCCACAATTGTGAACGAGAGTAACGCTGACAGACTTATTCCGAAGTACGACACGAGCTGCATGAAAGTCGCTGCTGCGGCTGCTGCAACAGGCACCGTAGCTCAAACAGTAAGCAGCATGTCTATTACGGCGGCTCAAGCTGCTGGTAGGCGTATGACGTTTGGTATGTGGGTATACACCCGCGATACTGCTGGCGTAAAGATACAGTTTACTGACGATGATGGAGACACGGCATCTTCTTTGCATGGCGGTACTGGATGGGAACTACTGACAGTAGAAAAGAGTATTTCTCCCACCAATGCCACTACTCTTACAGCAGCATTAATAGTGGCGGGAGGAACAACAGGTGCAACAGCGTTCTTCAATCGTGCATGGGTGTATTACGGGGAGTCAAATCTTATACAGGACGTGTACCCGTGGAAAGATGCGCTTCTCCTTCGGCGAGACGCAACTACCCAGAGGGTTAAATTGGCGTGGGTTCCTGTTGCTGGCCGACAGATCAGGATGGTGGGTAGACAATACCTCTCTGAATTAGGCTCTGTAGCTAGTACGCAATGCACTAATACGATGGAACTGGATGAGGGTAGCGCGCAGATTCTTTATGGCGCAGCGGCAGAAATATTATACGAACGTGAGGGACTAACAACAGAGGAGTTTGAGGCTATAGCAAGGCGAATCCAGCTTATAGATAGAAAGAAGGATGCGACTAAGGCGTGGGGCTATGTGATTCCACAAGTCCCTATGATCCGTAGTCCCTATCAGTAATGGCCCTTATAAGTACAGGCTCCCGCGTAGACACTCCCTATGATGTGTACCTTGAGGTAGACAACCAAAAGGTTGGGTTCATGCTCAACGAAATAGAGGGGGTCATGGGGTATCGTGCATCCCTAGCTGACCAAATTACACCGCAGTTTAATACAGCTTCATACGATTACGCTTCTGTTCCTATCGAGGTGGAGATACCAGTCGCGTATGAGAACTGGCAAGGTGGTTGCGGCTTTACTTCAGTGGAATATGAGGAGTCTGGGTCTCTCTCTAAGTATTCGTTTACCCGTGGTGTGGATGCGAGTTACGCGAATCGCTTATATGCAGGTCCGTATCACTACCAGAACTATGTGTCTGGCTCGACCAACATGTTCACGGCAGGAGATGCCGCTAATCCAGAAGTGAAGTTTATGTATTCCGCTTCTACGGCTAACCTGTGGGCATTCGGCGGGCGGTACTTGTATAAGCACTCTGCTGGTACATCGTGGACGCTTGTATGGTCGTTACCTGAAGGCTATTACTTTAGTGACATGATTGACTTTAATGACACATTGTTTTTTGCCGTAGCGTTGACAAGCAATAAGGCACCAATCAACTATTACTACTCGACCGACGGTGTGGCAAACGTTATACAGTCATCACTAGCCAACTCAGCTGTATTGTTCTTTGCTATCCGTGGTGAGTCGTCTGGTAGTGCGGTGTTGTGGTCATGTGATGGAAATGGTCATTTGCGTACCAACGTAGACGGTACCAATACAGGTGGTGCATGGTCTGGCTCGATTGCTATGGGGAGCACTAATAATGATTGGGTAACTGGACTCGCAATTGTAGGTAACTATGTGTATGTCTTTAAGGTGAACTCAATCTGGCGTACAGACGGGACTGATTCCTTAAGTGTATGGGAAAGCAAGGGTGACAACGAAGTCTGGAACACCAACGCTGGTAACGGGTCGCGTCCCTATGTATGGATTGATGGGAATTGCTATGTCCAATACGGGCGTAGGTTGTTGCAACTTAACGCTACTAATAACTCACTGACTATTGTGTGGCCTCCAAGCGCTGCTCAAGTAGGGTCTGAAGAATTGGATGGACGCATTACTGGCATTACTGGTGATTCTGATTGGGTGTACTTTTCTTTGGTAAACAGCATCGGTGTGTCCTACATTATGAAAGGTAAGCCCAACACAACTAACTGGCATACGCTCACGTTCACTGAAACCCCTGCAATTAAAGGCCTGTACGTAGCTGGAGACAGCATCTTGAACTCCACTAACCCGTGGATTTTGTATGGTACGGATGGAACAGGAACTAATGCCCCGTCATACGGGACGTTGCGTGGCGTGATTTTGCCAAAGACAGGGATGCTGCCAGACACCGATCCTGATTACCAGTTCGCGCAGTCATCGGAGAATCAGTACATTGTGGGTCCGTGGATGGATGTAGGGCAGGCTGCGTCGCCCAAGCTGCTCAATGGAGCAAGAATATTATCCCGCAATGCTAACGAAGCGTCGCCTACTACAATCAGTTACGTGAGGGACTCAAGTAATTATCAAGACACCTTCATACAGAACGTACAAAAGGGGGACATTACGGGGACTGTTATAGGTACAGCTACAGATGATGACGCGAACTTTAACATCAGTGCTGAAATACGCTTTAACAAAATACGGTACATCCTGAAGATGGCTCGTCCTATCGGTGGTACGAACGTAGCGTCAGTAGAGTCTGCTGTATTAGATACGACCATTGCCCCTCAGCGTCGTCGCATGTTCGAGATGGACTTTCTAGTAGCTGACGATCTTCCACTTAAGGGTGGGGGAAAATCTCGCTATGGAGCAAAGGTGTCAGAGGAGTTTTTGTTCAACTCTGCCAATAGGCTTATTACCCTGACAGACATATTCAACAGGACGTATTCAGTCAAGATGCTCAACCTGAGATCTGCTGGTGTAATCCCGCAAGACGGTAGGGATACGCAGGTATACACTGTTTCGTTCGCAGAAATTAATAACCTGACTGACATCGGTGACAATTTGATCTATGATGTAAGTGCATGGAACACAGGAAAGGTGTACAGCTAAGTGGCCTTAACAAATGTGACTGCTGGCGATACCGCCAATGCAAGCGACCTCAACCAGTACAAAGAAGCACTGGAGGGGACTCGTGATTTCATACCTACGATTAAAGCTGCGTCGGGCGCAGACATAACCCTTCAGTTAGCTGATTCAGCTGGCGCTAGGAAAATGATCGTAGAAAACTCTGCTGGTACTGACAGCTTGGTGGTTAGCTCTGATGGGACTGTTACTCCCACCCTGCTAGCTATAACAGGGAGTGCTTCACCCTCAAACACTAACGCAGGGTATGTACAGTACAACAACTCTAAGAATGTGCTCGTGTATGGGAACGGTACGCAGATTGTTGAGGTGGCTGATGGCGCAAGCACCACGCTTGCTCTCTTAAGTGCCGAGGCCACTGTCAATAACAGCACCACGCTCACCACCATTTCGGATTTCACCATCCCATTGGTAGCGAGTGGCACATACGTAGCAGAAATGGTGTTGATATACCTGACTGGTACAACTCCTGACATTAAATTCGCATGGGACATTACGAGTGTAACAGGGACAACTATTGAGTGGGGTCAGACTGGAGCGTCAGCAATTAACGCTAGTACGAGTCCGTCAGCGTCAACTTCGTACAACTCTATGCACACAGTTACCGAAACGATGGTGCTGTCTGGGCAAGGCACGTCCTCCAATAACAAGGTTATTGTTCCTATTTTTGCCACAATACATAACAGTTCAACTGCTGGTGATTTGCGCTTTCAGTTTGCACAAGATACAGCTGACGCGTCAGACACCAAGCTGCTTGTAGGGAGTTATATAAAAGCAACAAGGAATGCCTAATGGACGAAAAGAAAAAGCCTTCATTTTTTAAGCGACTCTTTACGATTAAGGACGTTCATTTACCGCCCATACGATTACGTGCTCCGAACTGGAGAACGCCAGAAATTAACCTGCGTATGCCAAGCATCAATGGGTGGCAGCCACCCAACTTACGCATTGCATCTATAAAGGGGCTACACATCACAGGCGGCGTGTGGAAGGTTGGTACTTGGGGAATTGCGGTAGGACTTTTAGTAACGGGCTTTGCTATTGGTACCTCAGTCGTGTTTACGCGCGCGGCACCGCATTTCCCTGAGCCAGCCCAATACTACGTGGCTGCTGTAGAGCCAGACAGGACTCTCAAGGTCGGTAAAGATTGGGAATTTGAGGAAACAACACCTGCTGATGTACGTGAAACACAGGTAAATACCCTGCAACTCAACATGAGTGGGGCTAGAGCAGCGGACATTACGATGTCTGACTTGGAGATTGGTAAGGCAGATCTCGGTCAGGTTGCTGCCATTCAGGTGGTTGGTAGTCTGGCAAACAACGACGCTTTCTACCTTGAATGTGATGAGATCATCATTCAGAACGTAGAAGCTAAGACTTTGAACCTAGCGAACTCGGAGATTTACACGCTCAACATCCTCAATAACGTGTCAGATGGTATATCTATAGGGCCAACGCTGAACTCAGCGGTGCTTGACATCACTGTTACCAGTACTCGTGGCTCTGTAAAGGTACCTGCTGTGACCACTGGTTCATTCGACAAGATAATCATTGACACACAAACTGCGTCATCTCAATGTAAAACGTTAACCATCTCGAACGTATCAGCCTTTGGTTCTGGTATAGATCTCGATCACATAAAGGCGGGGACCCTGACCATTAGTGGAAGCAAGATAGGGAGTGGGTCAGGTATTAACTCACCAGACTTTGTTATAGCAAACACGACAAAGATTCAGGTGTTGAACGCTACAGGGAATACGGAAGCACCTGTCTCCGTTAAATAGAAAGTTGTCCTATGGCTAAAGACCCACGGCTAGCAAGAGTAGGTGTGTCTGGGTATAACCAACCTAAAAGAACTCCTAAGCATCCCAAAAAATCACACGTTGTAGTAGCTAAAGAGGGCAGCAAAGTGAAGACAATTCGTTTTGGGCAACAAGGTGTAAGAGGAGACAGAAAAAACACTGCGCGAGCACGTTCTTTCAAAGCGCGACATGCTAAAAACATTGCTAAGGGTAAGATGTCAGCAGCGTATTGGGCGAACAAGGTCAAATGGTAAAAGCCTATGAGACTAGCAATAGCCATAGGATTAGCTCTTACAGTTGTACTTCTTGCGCCTACCGCTCTATCTAATCAGCTATATATTAGCTATGCAGTACCACCGCCACCTGTTATACAAGTCCACCAGCCCCTCGTAATGGCCCCTGTAACGCCTCTGAGCGAGGGTATAGGCGCTAGAACGATGAAAGACATTAGTTTATCCACCGACAATGCGTCACGGGACGTAGAGTTCTTGTCTTATTGGGACCTGATGTTTGTGTTAGCTGAGACTTCGTGGCGGCCATACATAACGTCCAACACATTCTATGCGGAGGAGCTAGGGATGTTCTTCCATGACGATTACTACAGGGACAAGCTGTATGCCCTGATGATGTGTGAAAGCTCGGGCAGAGTGGATGCCATAGGTGACGTGGGTTTAGGTAGGGGTATTTCGGCAGGGTTATTCCAGATAAATACAGGGTACTGGCCTGAGCTAGCGCAGAAATATAACTTCTTCATACCTGAAGAGAACGCTCAGGCAGCGTATGAGGTATGGATGATACAGGGATGGGAGGCGTGGAGCTGTCATGGCAGATGAAGAACCAAAGCGTAACGGCACTACCATCACAGGTGTACAGCTATTGGTGGGTATCATCTTTGTTCCTGTCGTGATGGTTTGGTTAGCTCTAGGAGCAAGAATCATTTGGTCTGCTACAGGAAACCCAGAAACTCTTGATTCAATTGAGGGCTTGCTCACAGCTCTCGCGGTCCTTTCGCTACCTGTGTCAGCTGGATTGGGGAAATTGTTTGAGGCGTTCAGTGCTGAGATTGAGGTAAGAAAGCGAGATGAATAATGTATGAGTATAAAGTGACCCTAGACAGGGTCGTTGACGGAGACACCATAGATGTAAACGTGGACTTGGGCTTTGAAATTTGGGTCGCAAAGCAAAGAGTCAGGCTATACGGTCTTGATACATGGGAGAGCAGGACAAGAAACTTGGAAATAAAGAAGAAGGGCCTAGCAGCAAAGGCATTTACGAAACAGATGGTCGAGGAGGCCGAGGAGATTGTTCTGGTTAGCTTTGGTAAGGGTAAGTACGGACGGATCTTGGGAGAAATTCGGTGCGACGGAGTGAACCTCAACGAAGCCCTTATAGAGAATGGTCACGCTGTCGTGTATGACGGCGGGACTAAGACGTTAAAGAGCTAAGGGAATGTTGCTTGGTAGTGGATGTACTACTGACACTCATAGCCCTTATGCTTATTGGGGGTTGGATCTGGGAGGATTTACATGGGAAGATTAAAGTTCAAGGGCGAATTAAACGGCCTCAGCTACAGCGGACACCCTACGGGCGGAGTTATCTCAAGTTTCTATGGGATTGTGCGAAGCGAATTATCGGGCGGTAAGCCACATACGGGACTAGATATTGCTGCTCCAGAGGGAACTAAAATCACAGCGCCGATGGGAGGTACGGTTAAAGATGTATTCACTATGGAAGAAACTCAAGGGTGGCGACAGAATGTGGCAAATATCTTTGGGAACTGCGTCATTCTTCGTCATGACGACAGCGACGGTAGTCTTCTTGGTTACACTTTGTACGCTCACATGGCTGGAACGCCAAGCGTCCAACGCTCTCAATCCGTCGACAGGGCGCAGGTCTTAGGCGAGGTTGGCTCTACAGGCCAAAGCACAGGACCGCATCTTCATTGGGGATGTACCGTAGCTGACAACCCATACTTCTCTCGGTCAAAGGGGTTGAATGATCCGCTGAATTTCCTTGATAATGGTGAGGAGACGGAGGAAGATACCACTGATGAGCAGCAGCTCAAAGCAAATGACTTAATTGATGCTGGTCAGAGCATGTTGAACGACTTGATTGATTCGTTACAGGGCAGGGTGGATGATATGGAGGATGATAGATGAACATCTCAGAAGAATACAAAGACGTATTGGAACGGGCAGTAGCCACGGCTGTACAGGCGGCTATTGGTGTTACGGCAGGTATGTCGCTTGCGAATGTGGACATGGATGCTATAGCTCTGGTGGCTACGGTAGCAATCTCAGCGTTCGCAAGTGTCGTGAAGTCGGGTGTTGCCCAGAAGCTAGTGGGTGATGATTCTGCTAGCCTAGTAACATTAAGACGTGACCCCAAGACAGGTCGCTTTATGAAGAAGGGCAAATAACATGGCTAGCATTGAAAAGAATGGCAAGAAAGCATCAGCAGTAGGCGTACCAGCCACATACGATGAGCCAAAAAAGAAAGCTACAAAAGCTAAGGCTAAGAAGTAGTGTAGAATAGTGGGCGAGTAGGCTCCGAACCCTCGTCCTGCTCGTCCTGCTTTCGGTGGGGGTGGTTATTCCCCCCTATGGTTAACCATCTCCACCAACTATCTGATATATTTATAAGCATTGCACTACTTCCTTCGATGTCGTTTTGCAATCCTTTCTGTGATTGAGTGTGGGGATACCTACCGCAGCGTCATCTCCAATGGTGTATCTGGCATAGATCCCTAACTCGCTTTGGTTCCCCACACTCAATCAACCAGTCCACTGGTTACAGAACGGTGCGACGTTGCAATACTTAAGACATCTGCGAGGCTCACCCTGCCGCATCTCTATGTAATGACCAGCTGGTTTACTCACATTACTGCCAAGCCAAGATTTAGCTGCCTGTTCAGTAAGAAATTTCTCACCATCACTATCGGTAGCACGGACAGCAGACTTGCGTCCCTGTTTCATAACGGCGTATGTAGTGGGTGATTCCCACCGTTCCTCTGGTAAGCACTCAGGAAGCTCCGTGTCGGGCTTCTCAGATGCTAATGCGTGGAGATTTACCCTCCACTCTAGGTACTCTCGAGCTTTGCTCGGTGACCATAGCGGAATGTCCACACGCTGCGCCCTGTCCTGCGGGTAATCTTTCTCGCGTCCAGCCCGTGCTTCAGACCAGTCACGGAACAGGTACACAATCTCCAACCCATTCACGGTCCAGCCATTCTCTCTGGCTAGGTGTGCATAGATGTTGAGTTGCTGTTCGCGTTCTTCCTTGATACCCATGACTACTTCCCACGTGGACACACGCTTGTAGTCCTGTATGACACCACGCTGCACGTCGTAGTAATCAATAGCGCCTGAAATAGTGTATGTACCTATCTGTACTTCAAGCCTTTTTTCAATCAAGCCTACGTCCTCAGAGACTTCGGCTTGCTCTAATAATGAATGGACTGCTTTGCCATCAAACTGGTACAGCAGGTCAGCGCAATCTACTGTGATGTTTTCATAGTGTCGCTTCGTGAGTTGCTTCACACGTGGCGCATCTATGAGTTCTGTTGCGCTGAAGTCAGCGCCCCCCTTTGTATAATTATCTGAAGCCAGTACCTCAACTATCGGTTGTGGTAGGTTCAGTCTGTTGGTTACCTTCATCCGTAATCTCCTTAATGAGAAAGAACCTAGCCCTAGCTCCGCTAGTCCAGACCTTAATCACTCCTCCTGCTATCTTCCCCGATTCCTCCGCTGCCAATTCGAGCTGGTCGTATGCCCCTGCCAACCAGTTGGGTACTGATTGTTGAGTTGACTTAATCTCGTATACAGCGTCCTCCGTTTCAACGTCGGTATGTGGCCGTGCTTTGTCGAGGTTTCTTCGTCCACCGACGATGGCGGCTGCTCTACGTTCGTACTCCTTTCCCCGTCGCCTGTTGTTGTTGTTTCTTTTTTTGGTGCTGTCTCCATTAAACACCTCCAATAGTGTCTTGCTCATAGTTCCTCCCACGCATGTACCACTAGGCCAAGCGCATGTGCTTCCTTTGGGTGCTCCGTAACGTACTGGTGACAGGGACGGCAGAGGCAGAGCAGGTTGGCCCTGTCTAGGATGCTACCACCCCTACCTCTGGTCTTAATCTCGTGTACGTCAACGCTTCTGCTAGTGCAGATGCCTTCTATGCCTGCTTCACAACGAGTACGGGTACTGAGAAGCTCCTCTACGAGCTTCCGCCGTACCCTGTACTTCGCTTCAGTTTTCTTAGACCTAGAACGAAGCCGTCCAGTTCTTTTAAGTTGGCTTCTTTTCATACACTCCTAGAGGAAAGAATTGATTTGCTTTTTCACGAGGCGCGCAACCCTACGTCGCTTGCGTTCATAGTATTTTTCCAATTCAATTTCGTTATGAGTAGGTTCACCCCGTGCAGCGCGCTCCGTATAGTCCTCTAACATTGCAATTGTCATGGTAGGCCGCAAATAATATGGCTCTGAATGTGGTATGTACCCATTGACTAAGCGTCTGATTCTGTCTACTTCTGAAAACGGAATCCTAATCAATCTCTCATGGAGATTAAGTGATTTGATTAATCCTTTTTCCCTCATGCGGTATACAGTCGCGATAGAGCAATCAAACCGCTTAGCTACTTCCTTCACACTTAACAATTTCTGAGGGTAATCCTTATCTTCAGGGAGCTTGTTTCCTAAGATGTCCCCCCAAACATCACTCATCATTGCTTCCCTGTTCCACTTCCACTTACTAGACATACATATCCTTTCTTCCATTTACTGTTGAGTTGAGCCGTTAAAGCGAAACTCAATCAGTCAATACACTAACGCTTGACTTGAAGTGTTGACGTTATTATACTCGATAGTTATCGTATCGAGTTCGACTCAACACTTAGAAGCTGCTTTGTTCTACAGTTCGCTCATACCCACGGTCATAGTCTATTTGTGCTGGCGCTGAAGACTGGTGCAGGCTGGTCAATCCGTACAACTGCTTCTTCCCATCCTTGTCTATTGTGGAGAACTCTGGGTTACCCGAGAGGCACCCGCTTGCAGTGCTCCTATGCACTCCCATAGCCGAGGCGATGTCGTCTACCGTGCTCGGGCCATTCTCCCGCAGGTACTCCATAATCTTTTCTTTGCGTGAGGTAGCGAACTCCGTGAGTTCGAGGAACTCGCCATCGTATGCTTCACGCATAGTGTGGACACCATAGTCATCAAACTCCATAGCCCAAATAGGTAGCCTAATCTTTGGTATGTCGTTGGCTTTTGTGATCTGTAGTGCTAGGCCAAGCTTGTTCTCGTCATAGCGTTCTTCAGTGGTGAGCTGACATACCACGTCAGCGCTTGCCATAAACATTTGGGAGCCGAATACCGTTTCGGTATTACTCTTTGGTGTGTGTGCTATACCTATCCACGACACGCCGAGTGAGTTGAGATGATCCATTATGGCGTTCGCATCATCGTCGTTTGTCAGCCCAAGCCCTGCCCTACTAATGCTGTCCAGTACCACGACATCTACGTTGTGGTGCTCAATGCTTTTCTCGATGCTGTTTTTCACACGCTCCAGCGTCCAGCCTTTACGGTTAATCATCAGTGGTTGCTTGTCATAGTCCAGACCAAGCGCCCTGTTGACTGCTCGCATCCTACGTATGACACCTTCCTCATCTCGCTCGAGATTGACGAACATGCAATTATTGTCACCGCGTACATCGAACACATACTCGACGTTATGTTGGATGCTTTGAGCTAGCATCATAGTGAACCATGATTTACCCTTCGCAGGTTCCCCATAGAGTATGGTTCCTGCTCCGTTCCCAAGTACAAATGGGTTGACTATGTATTCAGGTAACGCAAGCTCACCTTCTATGTCCAGCCATGTAGCAATTGTGGATGCACTGTTGGCTTCCCACAATCCAATACAGAACTCATCGAACCTATGGTTCAGTGCAGCAGCACTGATAAGCTCTATCTTCCCTGTGTTCAGCTGCTTGTGTGCTTTGTTTGCCATCCTCTGACGAGGATCGAGCCTACTCAAATTGAACTGGTCAGCTGCTAGCAGTACGTCATTGATGAGTATTTGCACCTCAGCATGTGCGCCTGTCTTTTCTAATCTTATTTTCTCTGCCTTGAATTTCAGCAAGGCATCCCCGCCTTCTAGCTCCTCCGTGTACATCAATCCCTCTGGGAATTTCTGATACTCTATTTTCTCCACCATTCTGTGTTCTCTCCTGCTTCTTCTGGTTTGTTTGTCGGAACCTCTGGCTCCTCTATTACATGCTTCATACACTCACACGGCGTAGTAGTTTCTGAGAGAAACTGCGTCTCGCCATCAGACCAGACGAATAGTCCGCACCAATTACACCTGTACTCGTAACGAGCTAGCAGGGGCAGGTGAGCTATTCGCTCTCTGCGTTCACGTAATGCTTGTTGTAGAGGTGACTCTACTGGTTCACAGTTACAGCATACGCCGTTGATGTGACGGTTCTGGCAAGCTGTAGTATACATACTTCCCCCTTCGTGTGCGTTCCAGTTCGCCCTCCTCTGCCATCTTCCTTGCTACTCTGTCGGCTGAAGTCCCCAACCAACCCCACGGGGTATTTGCTTTTTGCAATTCCCACGATGGAGTTGGCTCAGGATTCCGCGCGATAACCTTACGTATTATGTCGCGCTGGCTCATTACTTCACCTGACTTTTCCAAGTACAAAACTTAACGACCTTTACGCTGCCGTCAGGGTACTCTACTTTCTGTGGTGGATTGAACGGGAACGTACAGAACGTGCCACCATACTGGCTAGGCTTCGGCTCCCTGTCTGGGTGATCAGGGCATCGCTCCTGTCCTCCCATAGCTACCGCTGCCTCAACCATGTGTCCACCTACAGGCTCAGGTGCAACCTGTGGTGCTACCGCAGCTGCGTCCTGCTGCACACGAATCTCCTGTGCTGCACTCTGCGTCTGCGCTAGCTCATTAAATGCACTGGTGTAGGCAATGTGCCATGACAGTGCAGTAGCAACTCCAGCATCGGGGTCGCTCGCATCTAGTGTTATTTGTGAATAGGGTATACCCTCAATCCCAAATGTGATTGTATTTATCTTTGGGTCCTGCTTCTCGTCAGTCATCAGTCTTCCTTCCTATTTAATGTCATTGATACCGACAGTCCTAGATGTGCCATCATATTCCCGACTGTACGATTCGATGTACGTGTACGCGAGTGTAGCTTGCGTACCTGTCCAGCAATCGACGAATGTCGGCTGCTTTCCAGCTCATCAGTCAGTCGTTCAAGCTCATCCATAATGTCGTTATGCAGCCAGCGGATTAACTCCATGCTATGTAGTAGTGACATATCCTCTGGGCCTCCGCCACTCCGTATCAGGTGTTCCTCGAATACTTCATCTGAGTATTGCGAGCCTGTTGGCATAGGAAACTTAAGCCCATCAGGGTCTACTGCCTCCTCTGGCTCTGCGAAAGCTACCTTATGTACCATAGTGGTAGGGTAGCTAGTTATTGTTTCATCCCTCTCGAACATCGTGTACATGCTCCTCTCCATCTCCCTGTTTCTTTGGTAGGTCTACCAACATGGATGTATCTGGGTGCTGCGTTCGTCCGTACTTAGCCCAATTAGGGGTAACGTGACGGTCGTAAGGTTCAGGATCACGCTCGAGCGCCAACCCTGCGAACCTCCTGAAATCCTGACGCAAGATAATCCATGCCACCGTTGTGTCGCTATGTGATGCTTCGCCCTCCTCCTGTTGTCCATTCTTCATGGCTGGCAATTTGCCATCCTTAATCCAGTTGTATACGGCAGTACGAGACACGCCACATAGCTTTGCTATGACTGGCAGGGACATAATCCCTTCCTCATACTGCTCACGCTCACGGTCCCAAGCAGGGTCACCAGCGTCAAGCGCCTCAAGGTTGCCCTTCAGGGTGTCACGCCATGACCTGCCTGCGGAAGACGCAAGCACCTCAACACCAAGCACGGCGCTGTCTAACTCATCGTTCACCCATTCGTCAAAGGCTGTTTCAAAAAACATCTTGACTTCATCGGCTTCGAGGTGGTCAGGTATTGCCATGCTCAGCTTTAGGTTCGTTATTATCCTACTCATCTTCAGACTCCTTCCTGCGACGTGCTGTGATTTGCCATCTGTTACCCATTGCTATTCCCGCATCGCTAGTGCTGATATGGGCAGAGACAGTCGCGTCCGTCCCAACCTCATCACCCGCTATCACTAAGAATTTACGTAGAGTCTCAATGGTTGGGTTGGGAATCACCGCCGCCACGTAATCGTCAGAGGTCGTGTTGCTACCCATGACCGAACCATCGGAGTCTAGGTTAATAGATTTATGCTTGTTGCTATGTACTACAAAGCTAAATATCGACATCGTTATGTCCTTTCAGTATTTCTTCGGCTATCTCCAATACAGCTGCTTCATCCCATAAACCTACCTCCTTACTCTCCTCTAAGGCTTGTTGTAATCGTGCCTCAATTCGTTTGCTGCGTGTACGTATGATTCGTTCTGTGAATTTGAAGCTGCAACCGAGCAACCGAAGTCGTTGTGGTTCATGCTTGTCCTCCCAAAAATCATAATCTTCTACGTCCATATCTATGGGCAGTTCCACAGTGATCGCATGATGCTCTGGCAACAATCGGATTCTACCGTTGGGTACGATACATTCCCATATAGCCCATACATCTTTGCTTTTGTTCAGGCCACCCTTCTGCGCCGCGCGTAGGGCACGGGCTGGTGTAGCCCCTGTACCCCACGCTGTTTTTGCTACGCACAAATACGGCCAAACCAAATCTTCGGATGTATGGGTATCCCCATCATCAAATATTGGGTTGGTCTTGTCCTCCATTCGCTCTCCTATCCTCTATCTACATAGATTGCTTGATCGTCGATCCATCCGACGTGCTCAAACCTTCGATTAATCTCATGCCAAACTGCTCGCTTGAAGTCTGCCTTCTTCAGCTTTTCTTCAATCACTAATCCATACGAGGTTTTCCGAAGATCCTCCCGATGAATCAGGTGTATTCCAGTCTCTCGTCGGGAGATAAGATCTCCGTTCTTGATTTTGGTATACAGTGCGCTTGATTGCATGTCGATATAATTCGCTAAGTCTTGAACGCTATACATCGCCAATCCCTTCTGGGTACAACTCCTCATCTGCGGAGTCGTGCCACTCTGCTGTCAACTCTGCCAGCGTTGGGTATGGTCTGTCAGTGCTGAAGCAGTCACACATCGGAGACTGATCCCCGTCGTATGGCTCACCACATTCCTCACAATCCCAACGCCCGACTATCCCCATTAGCTCCCCTTTCCTAGCTCACCAGTGTGGGCCTTTGTTTTCCTGCCTTTGTGACATTTCTTGCAGCGTCCAGCTACAGTCGGCCACTCCACGAACTCATGGTTCGTAGCATTCGCTTTGCGTAGACGCTTCTTGAGCTGTCGCTCACGCTTCTCAGGTGTCATCGGGTTCTTAGCCCCATCCACCTTACGTATGAGCGTGTCTATCACCTTGCCGTCTACAGGTATGCTTATCAGTTCATCGCCTGATGTCACCTGTAGGAACACTGTGTACTTACGCTCATCGTAGTCATACGCAACCGTGACCGTGTAATTGATCACTTCCTTGCCGAACGTAGGGATGACCGAAACCGTAGTCGGTTTGGTTACGAATACCTCCTGCATGGTGACTGCTGATTTCAGCATCCTCCCATAGTTGAAGTCTCCGATAGCCTCACGAGCTAGCTGCTCTGTCTCATCCCTCTCATTCGAGAGGGGCATATACGTGTTCTGCATACACGCAATCCTTTCTCCAGCGTTCGCAGCTGGTGGGGGCACTAGAGTCCGATGGAACAGAACCGAACTCCAGCACCCTCAGCAACGGCGAACTACTACTACCTACTCACCCCTCTCCCCCTCACTACGTTCGGGGGGAGGGGAGTAGTAGGTAATTTATCGAACTGGTACTAGCTCGTTCAGGTACTTGCCTGCAAAGGTCTCTACCTCATGCCGCCTGTCCGCTGTCATGCTGCGAGCAGTTGCGGTCATAGACTGCACCATCCCGAATACCGTAGCCTGCGCTTGCTGCAACTCATACAAGATGTTTGCAGTCTCAGACTCACTGAAGAACTTTGTTCTTTTTAGAATCTTGGCTGGCTCATCAGTCAGGGCAGTTTCACTGGCCCGTTGAAGCTGTCTTATCCATCCGTCGAACATTGTCTTATCAAGACAATTCGTTACGGCATCTTCAGCTTCGCTGAGTACGGCCTCCGATTGCAGCTTGATTGTCCTAGAGGACAGTTGTCCTAGAGGCAGGTCAGAGCCACGGTGAACCTTGTGCATAGCACCCTGCTTGAGTTCCTGTGTCCCCATTATTAGGCCGTTGGTACAAACCCAACGGAACAGGAATGGCTTTACATCTACGGCACCAAGCCCAACCTCAGAGTTGCTTACTCTGAAGCCGTATGTGTGCGTGTCCCCGTCTCCGAGGTCGACTGTCCACTCAGGCATAAGGTATGTAAGCCTCATGTGAGTGTCAGAAACATCGAAGCGGTGCGGAAACGCACCGACGTTGGTTGCTTTTCGTAGCGTTGTTAACGCTACGTCGTAGTTGTTAACGATCTTGTATCGAGAACTCAGAAAAGATCTTAAATAATCTTTTCTGGTTCTAAGCAAATACGATGATTCGCTTTTGTCTTTCCCATGCAACCAATGGTTTACATTGGTAGCCCATAAATCAGGGGCAGTGAGTAGCTTCCTCCCATAGTGGAGTCCAATGTCGGTGCCAGTCTGAAAGATCTGGCTGTGTGCATGGTCCTGTATGTGTAAGAGGAGCTGTGAACTGGTGTTGGCTATGCCAACTTTCACGTTGAGCAGTGGCTCAACGGCCTGTCCTATCTGTCCCACCTCAGCGTTGATTGAATGGGATGGTACTACCATATCCACAGTGTCCTGCTGAAGTTCCTCTAGCCTAGCTACACTCGTAGCTATTTCTGGCATAGTCATAACGTGTTCTTGTGCTGTAGTCATTGTCAATCCTTTCATAATCAACTATACACTAAACCTAACTTGAGTGCAAGTGGGGGGTGCAGACCCCCACACTTGCGGAGAAAGGTTACTGCTCTGCTTTGGCAAGCAGGGCCTTGAGTTGGTTCGCAAAGGCTTCGTTATCATCGAAGCCTACGACCTCCACTTTTTCATCGACAAATTTGTCGATTGATTCGGTAGCAGTTATCTCTGCTACCTTGTCTGCAAACTGTTCCCTCAGTCGAGGCTGGTCAGCCTCGTCTATGTCAACAGACTCCATTGAGTCTGTCAGCTGAACCGTGATTGTGTCGCCGTCGAGATCTGTGATCTCGGGGTCACCAACTCGGAACCGTTTTTCAGCTTCGGCTGTAGCTGCTGCTACACCTGCCG
>CEOQ01295620.1_pt1 | contig 17061 bp, 7 predicted proteins | sample 361351 | NCBI WGS metagenome assembly CEOQ01 (sample SAMEA2619907, study PRJEB7988) | marine metagenome | biome: marine biome (ENVO:00000447); feature: deep chlorophyll maximum layer (ENVO:xxxxxxxx); material: "saline water (ENVO:00002010), including plankton (ENVO:xxxxxxxx)" | depth 60 m | reverse complement strand
TAAGATTGAGAAACATCGGAAGAAAGGACTCGATATTTTCGAGGCGATCGAAAAAGCCGACGCTGAGGTTCGTGCAGAGCAAACGGCTGTAGCTCCTTCTCCTGAAGAACTAGCAATGGGATTAGCGGCAGGACCAGAAGGCATGGTTCCTCAAGGACCACAAACTTCACCTGAGCTTAATCCTGAATCAGCGGCACAACTTATTGGTGCATTAAGGGCAGGGTAATGCCACGTAAAGCTAAAACTCAAAGACCACAATCTCCAAGCTTAGAAGCAGGTTCAGCGTATGGTGAGGTGCAGGATAATATAGCGGCGCAAGAAGCTATACCTTTGCCTCAAACAAATAATCTTCCTGCGCCTGTTAATCAAGCACCAGCTACTCCAGCACCTTTACCTGTAGAAGCCGCTCAAGCATTTACACCTGAGATAACACCATTGTTAGCTCCGGGTGCTGGAGGGATTGGTTCGCCTCAAATGATAGCGCCTACATCTAAACAGAAATCAGGGGAGTTGTTACAAAGTTGGGCTGATGCGACAGGAGATCCTTTAATAGCACAAGCGGCTATGCAACTATTGGCCTCACAGTGACTATCAATCCTATAAATAGAGCGCACCATGTTGTTGGTACTGCTGACACTTCGGAAATAGTTAACGACCAGATTTATGGTAGACGTATGCAGTTGCTTTTGAAAGCAGGTGCTTCTAGATATTTGGATGTTGATAGTGATTCTTTGATAGCGGCGGCTATGTCGAATCAATCAGATGAAGATATGGTTGATCGTTTTATTGGTGCTGTAGATCAAGTCAAGTTTAATGAAATGAAAGTAAGGTTTGAGGCTTTACCTGAACAGTTGCAAGAGGCAGAGTTCCTTGCTTTGCCTGCTGTTACTCAGAAACATCTACGTGGTGCAGGTTATAAGTTGCCTGTTGAAAAACCTGAAAAAGGTTTACTGGAAAGAATCTTTACATGGGATATCCCATTACTACCTGAAGAGCATTTTGGTTCAGCAGTCAAGTGGGGTTTTGCTCCTATACGCGCGATGGGTTTTGTAGCAGGTCAAGTCGCAAGTAATGTTTGGGAAAACGCTGTTATGCGTCCTTCTCGTTTTGCTACTAGACTTGGTAGGTCCGCGGCTTATATGGCAGAAAAAAGTTCCGCAGGATTTAATGATGCGTTTAAATGGAAAGAAGCGTGGGATGCCGCAAAGTTTGACGATGGTTCCTATTATAAATCAGCTACTAAAGCATCAATAGATAAGATTGGTTCAGAGGCTACTGATCTATTAAAAATCTTTTTACGTGATGGACTTCAGGGTGTTTACGATTTTATAGAACAGGTCGGAATCGAAAATGGTTGGGATAACCAACAGATATTAAATTCATACACTAATTGGTATGAACGGTTAGCTGACGAAGACATGGTTGAAGCCATGCAAATACTTGAGAGTGGACAGTTAACTATAGCTGATGCTTCTGTTAAAGCATATAACAAAGTTCCTTATGCTCCTGATGTCCGTCCGGGTACTGCTCCAGCGACAGCTATTGGGTTGGTTGGTTCTCTTGCTGTTGAGATTCTTTTAGATCCTATGACTTGGGTTGGAGGATTTTATGTTAAAGGCATGAAGGCTATGCGTCCTGCTATTCGTGCAGGCGACACTGAGAAAACTATTGACATGTGGCGAAACATTTGTGCTATAGAGATGCAAGAAAAAGGTATGGCTCGCACAGTTAAGATGCGTGAACAAATGAAAGAAGTCAACGACTGGTATGGGCAAGGTGGCTTCAAGGTTTGGGCGGCTACTAAACTTTCTACAAGATCTAACGCTAAAGCAATTAACAGAATGATTGAGCGTTGCAATGAAGTCTTTGAAGAAATAGATGCTATTGACAAATTTAAGTTAGCTTTAAAAGAAGACAATCCTTTAATAACACAGTATGAAATTAACGAAGCTGTTATAGCTCAGTTCGGGCGAACACAAAAAGCAGACATGTTAATACGTGATGTTCCTGCTATAAGTGCTATATGGGATGACATGCTTAGTTGGCATAGATTCCGCAGAGACGAATACATAGTAGAAGTTAATGGGCAATTAGTAAGACGTACTCCACATTCTGGTCCTATTGCTGATAATGAAAAAATAATCGACATGGTTGATGAAGCAGGCGTACTTGTTCCTGCCAAACCAGCTAATACTTTAAGTACGTGGGAAGGCTATTGGGATTTCTTAGCTGGTCAAGAAGGATGGAATGCGCTTGCTTCAAAGCTTGGTGGTGTAGATCCAGAATCAATGTTCTTACCGCGAATAGGCGCTTTTGGTTCTCAATGGATAAAAGGAAAAAGATGGGTTAGAGATGTAGTAGATTTCGATAATTTCCCTGAAGCTGGACGCGCTGATCTTGCACGTATGACAGCACAATTCCTCGCTCGGCAATCAGACTATATACATGGACAGATATGGAAAGACATACAAAGCGGAGCAATCGCAACTAGCAAAAACGCTACATTAGATGAAGATGTTTTACGAAGAATTCTTGACGACCCAACTGTTGAAACTATTCAAGAGTTTGGATTAACAGAAACAGATCTTATAAATATAGAACGAGCTAGAGAAACATACCAAGCAAACGCCGCTCAAATAATTTTAGAAGACGGCCAGCTAGATGAACTTCTAAATTGGTACCAATCAAATGGTTACGAAATAACACACGATGGTATTTTAAAACTTAAAGCAGATTTTTCTAAACCATTTTCAGGCGCTAACAGAGCAAAAGAAAATTATATAAACAAAAGATTACACAGTCCGGCTTCAAACAACGCAGAAATAACTGAGTTAAAAAGACTTGGTATTTTAGCTGAAGCTGAAATAAGAAGGCTCGCGTATTACCCTGCGCGTCTTGCAGAAAAACTAACAACATACACTCCTACTAAAAACTTTCTTGATGTCACAGACGCTGATACAGCTATATCTGAATTCACAAAACTAATCGACATGGGAATAATGGCTGGCATGTCTAGAAGCAAAATAGATGGTTACCTTCGTGCATTTATGATTGGTGGAGAATCTGAAAGATGGCTAGTTCAAAACGAATTCTTTATGGATTTCCTCGGAAGAAGCGGTGCATTATTAGCAGGTGGTAGAGATGTTCAAGAATTCATACAACGATTTATAAGACACGGCCATCAAAGATACGCCAACTTAGCGGATACTCCTGTCGGACCAGCAAACATTCAAAGAGCTATCATTCCGGGTAGGGCGCATGAAGGTCATCTTTCTGTAGCTAATGTTATTCCTAACTACCGTGAACTTGCGGCAGTTTCTAAGTACATGTCTATGTATAGGAAAATCGGTTGGGGTATGTGGCTCCCTAAGATTGACAAGTTCATGGCACGAGCATGGCGACCAGCAGTTCTATTACGATTAGGTTACGTTGCGCGTAACGGTGGCGAAGAACTTATGTCATGGTGGTGGCGTGAAGGACCGAAACATTGGGCGGCACAGAAAACCGCTAAGACTTCTGTTGGACGTTATGTCACATGGGATGAGTATGGGCGAAAGATATTTAAAGAACTTCCACCTGAAGAACAAATTCCTTTTGTATTAAAACCAGCTATGAGATTATGGCGTTCATTTAATGAACTAGCAGGTGTTGGTGATTACGCAATAACTCGTAAAGCTATGCTTCAATCTGTTAAAGAAAATCCTAATTGGAGATTCATTACAGATGAACAAAGGGAAGCATTATTTAAAACCACAAGAGATGCTATTAGAACAGAAGCCGATAAAGGCATTAGTGGGTTCGCTCGAATGTCGTTCGATCTTGGAGAAGCGACAGCACAAAGATTAAGTTCTTTATTACATTCAGCAGGAAAAGCATATGGTATGCCTACGAAACAAGGTATAGCTAAATGGATAGGTAAACGATTAGATAGCGATCATGAAGCCAGAGTAAAGGTAGTTCAAATGTCTATGACTAATCCAACAATTTTGGATAGTCAAATGCGTGACATATTAGGAACATTTGATTCTTACATAGCGGCAGACAAAGTAAACATGGATTCGCTTTTAAGACAAACTGGATTTGGTGCAGGACAAAACTTTCAGTTGCCTATGAATTACGGCCAATCAGAATTAAAAAGGCTTTCCAATTTAGGACCAAGCGATTTACATACAGATAAAAGTTTAGGTGTAGCACAACAACTTAGTTATTATGCAGATGATCCAGCGCACGTAGCCGCTCTTGCAGAGTTAGCTTTATACTCTTCACCTACACAAGAAGAAACATTTAGGATACTTAATGAAGCATTAGGACTACCAGCAACAGAAGGTACTCATGCTGGTGTTGCTTATAGGTACTTTAAAGAAAACCATTCTGATGCATTACGAAATTTGCGTGAAGCTTTTGACACTAAAAGCATTCACGATCTTAAAACTGTTGAAGATGTAGATGATGCTATAAAACAAATCACTGCTATTGAAGAATTCGTCGAAGCAATGCCAGAAGAAATACAAGATGTCATTCGGAAATTTTTAGAACCATCTCCGGGTGTGGGACAAAGCTTGAATCCAATAGCTTTTCTTTTAAGTGATATTGATTCTGCGCGAGTAACAACTAATTGGACTCACGCAAGAGAGCAAGCAAAAGTTGCGTTTGTTAATGCGATGATGACACCAGAAGGGCAACAGTTACTTTATAGCACACACCGATCAAACATGGGATTTGACAGATTAGGTGGAGTGATAAGCAGTCCTTTACCACCCGGATATACAAGATTATTTGTACCTATAATTTCTGTCGATCATGTTGATGCGCTTGCAGATATTCTCACAACAGGAAGTTTAGGAGCGAATGATTTCTTTAATGAACTTGTAAGAAGATTAGAAATCGAATTTCAAAAAGTTGGTATACCTGCAAGTGAAGCAAGCAAGGCAATGAGAATGTTGCAACCTAGTTTACATCCAAGCACAATGCATCATACTCCTAACTCTTATCGCTCTTTAGCGCAATCATATGTAGCTCAAGATAGTAATTGGATGCCTCTAGCAGTTGTAAGTTCAAACGATCAAGTAGCTCATTCGATATCAAAAGTAATGGATGACATGCTTAGAACTACTGATACGCAAACTTCTATGCGTGGAAGAATAGGAAGCTTTGATGTTAATAGCGAAGAATTATTTAATGAACCCGGAGCCGCAATAAGAGGAAGGAAGAATTTAAACGTACCTTCTTTTTCTTATGAACATGGTGGAACATTAAACGAAAGCGTTTACCAAAATCTTGGATACGCAGGAAATGTAGATTTACAAAACAATTTCTATGGATGGGGTCAAGTAGCACCCGGAGATTTTAGAGCTATCCCAGCAGTAGATTTTGGTTCACGAGGGTTACGTGATGAAACTGTTATTGGCGCTCCTTTGCATATGCTTTTCGCTAAACCAGAGAACATTCGTCCAGTGCAGATGCTTGACAATACACCTGTTACACACAGAGTAAAAGTTTACAGAAACAAAGCAGATGGCAGAACGGCAGTCTTTAGAGAATCAGATGATGTAACTAAATACGATTGGTATAACGATGCAGAGTGGGAAGTAATTGACCAACAGATAGTAACTCAAAACGATTTACGTAACGCCGCAGAAGAATTAGCGCTAATAAATATTGTTGAAATAGAAGACATGGTTACTACAGGTATCCGTTCGCTTCCGGGTGAAGAAGTTCAAGTGTTTCATCCATGGATAAGAGAAGTTCAAAATGCCGCTAAAGGTGGGGAAATAAGCCAAACTAGAATTAATGACCACGCTGTTCGTGATGGATGGTGGGAACATGCACCAAGAAGTGTGCTTACTTTGTTACCTGCTACAGATCAAATGGGAAGCAAAGCAGAGAACATAGGTAAAGCATGGAACACTCTTTTACGAAACTGGTTTGATGGTGTAGTCAATCCGATGATTGGAGCGATGGTAAGGGAACCTTTATTCCAGCATTATTTGTTGAAAGGTTTCGAGCAGACTAGAGGTGTTAGAAGGTTGTACCATCATTCAACAGGTAGGTATGACAAGTTGTCTGAAGCGCTTGGTGGTGCGGCAAGATTTGATGATGATGGGCAATTAATAATAGATGCGTTAGAAGATTTTCTTCAAATAGAATGGGCAGGAGCTTCAGTAGATCCTGAAGAAGCGATCTCTCAAGTGTTCTTTGCTATAGAAGGCAGGAACAGTAAACGGTTTGTAAAAAATCTAGAAGAAGTATTAACAACAGCAGATATACCTGCTGATAAAAAGAATGTTTTAAAAATATTGAATAGGCTTGCTAAACGTAAGGATCAAAAAGTAATCAACGAATTTTATGATTACGCTTTACGATCTAGAAATATGTTTGAAGCACATAGAGATGTTGCTTTAAAAAGAGCCATGACGTTAACAGGTGCGTTTATTGATGACCATAGGATACGGTCACAGTTCCAAGAAATGGTTGGAACTATGATTCCGTTCTGGTTCGCTGAAGATCAATTCCTAAGAAGATTAGGACGAAGCATTAATCATAATCCGTTGATGTTAAGAAATCTTCATCTCACTATGAACGCAGGTGTTTATGGTGGTTTGATACAAGAAGATCAATACGGAGAAAAACGATTAGTTATTCCGGGTACCGAAGTAGCTACTAATTATTTGATGGAGCTAAGTAATGAGTACCCAATAATAGATAGGCTCTTTGGTGGACCTATAGGTGCTGTTGCTAAAGCTTCTTTAAGCAATGGTGTTTCTATGAACATTAATGTTATACCCGGATACAATCTTGAAAATATGGGGCAGATGGGGTTCGGTCCTTTAGCCGCGATACCTATTAATTTAGCATCACACAGAGATCCTTCTATAAGACAATTTTATGATAAGCATATGGTCGGTGGGCGTTACCAAGGACCAAGCGCTCAGTTTGAAAATCCTGCTGAAGCAATGACAAATGTTGTTAGAACAATGTGGGAATCTGTAGTGCCAGCAGTTATAGCTCGTCCTTTAGCGATGATGGGTTGGGATGGTGGTGCTGGTAGAACAAAAGCCACAAGAGATGTTATTAATTTCATGGCAATGAATGACATGATACCTGATGAAAGAGATATAGCTTCTTTAGAGAATCCTAATTTATTCAGTGAACAATTCATGGATAAGGTAAATACTATGGCTATGCAATACCAGTTGTTGCAAGCCTTGACTTGGTTTGCTCTTCCATCTACAGCGGTATTAGCTGATCTTACTCAGCATCCTAATTTTGAATGGAATGAAGAGTTCCATGCGTTAACAGATCAAGGTGTTCCTTATGAGAAAGCATACGAAATTTGGGTAAAAAATATAGAAGCAAGAGAAGGTGAGTTTAATCCTATAGAACATTCACCATTTAAAGTCGGTAAGTCTTCAAAGATTCCATTTGCTGTATTAGAAACAACACAACTTGCTAATGAATGGCTGGTTGCTAATGAAGGTTTTGCTCGTGATTTTAAATCTGCGTCAGCGTATTTCATGCCACGTAAGTTTGATGTAGAAGACACAGAGTATGTAGCAGAAGCAAAACAAAGACAATTAAATATGGGATTGGCAAGTCTTCGTACATCTGAAGAGTTCTTAACTGAGCTTTATAAAAACGCGGCATATCATACATACCATGAAGCTTCTATTGCTTATAAAACTAAAAAGTATGCGGCAAAAGCATACGGTATGGATACTGCTAGTTTAGATTTAAAGTGGGATGCATGGTATGAGGGCTTCCAACAAAGGCATCCTGTGTTAACAAGCGCATTGAATTCAAGCACTTCTAAAGAAAGACGCGAAAGTACTATACAAGAATTCAGACTTCTTGTTGAAAATCCAGACATCGTACCAGAAGGCTTACATAGAGAAGATGTTTTAAAAACTATGGAAGTTATTGTGGAGTTTAACGACAAGTTAGAAAGTTATAGTGGAGTACAAGGTACTACTGCAACTGACATAAGAAATGCACTAAAGTTACAATATTGGAGATACTTAGAAAAAATTATTAGAGGAAGACCGTGGTTAAATGAGTTGTATTACAGTGTGTTTTTACCAATGTTAAGTGACAGTTGGATGGCAAAGTATGAAGCAGGATTGATAAAGATTAATCCAATAGTTTTGGCGGCATAAATGGAACAATTAATTATAGCAGTAAAAGCGGCAGTAGAAGATTATTTTACTGCTGTTGGTTTAGACATAAATCTTGATGAGATGACTCCAAGTGAGCTTCAAGAATTTTTTAATAACCCACCTGAAGCTGTAGATCAGGACACTTTGCAAAAAATTGTAGAGTCTACAGTTATTTTAAATCAAGGTACTGATCAAGAAGCAAGAGAACTTGGTGGTGCTTTTACTCTTGGGTTTATTAATGCTTCCGCTGGAAGAGCGATTTATGAAACTTTTCAGCAGATTCCGTGGGAAAAAGTTGGTGATGAAGTAGCTGGAGCTTTTAAAGAAGCATGGGGGTGGGTAGGTAAATTATTTGGTGGGGGTAAAGATGATGTCGTAGAAGAAGGTTTTGCTGGTCCTTTAAGAGGAGATCCATTACCACCTCATTTGGTAGGGCCTGATGCCGGTTCTCAATTACGTACTGATGCAGGCACAGGTAGAATAACTCAAGAAGGGGCATCACCTGAATTCACACCTAAAGAAATTACTGGTGGAGTTGTTGGTGCAACTGCCGCCGCTGAACAAACAGGCGATATGATACCTGATTTTCTGCAAGGTGAACTTGAAATCTTTGGTATAAAAATTCCTTCTCCTTTTGGAGTTGAAGAAGACAACGTATGGGAACCTGAAGGATGGGGGCCTTCACCTAGCGGTCCGGGTGTTATGAGCCCAACTGGTGCTTTTGAAGATCTTGTAGGACCTACAGGTGGTGTGCCTGATCTTATTCTTAAAGAACTTTATTTCGACGGTATAAGTGAACAGTCTGCATTCGATAAGTTGACTAACTGGTTGGGTGGTAAATCTGTTTTAACTCTTGATGCTGATGGAAGATCTTTAGTGCAGGCTTTACAAGCTAAACAAAACATGCTTGGTGAGATGCAAATCTTTAATCTTTCTTTAGAGGGTGAAGCTGGTGACACTGGTAGAAATATTGTAAGAAACTTTTTACAAGAAAATTGGCATAGAGTACCTGAAATAGCGAATGCTATTGAAACAGGTTTTGGTGGCGGGGTACCTACTTTAGATCAAGCGATTGATGCTTATATAGAAAAAATGGCTAAACAAAGTCCTTACTTTATTGTTGCACAAGATTTAAATCAGATAACTGTCGATGGTCAAACACAAGATCAAATGTCTTTTATTGGTATTACAGCTTCTTTTGATGGGACACCGTTTGGTACTGTGCAATCTTTAAATGATTTATTTTCAGGTGGGAAGATAGGACATTTCAATTTAACAAATCTTTTGGAATCTGCTTCTCCTGAACAAGTTGAATTGTGGCAACAACAGTTATACACATGGGGGTTTATGACATCAGAACCTAACTCGTGGGGTATTGCTGATGAACAAACTCTTTCAGGTATAAACAAATGGCACACCATGGTTATTAATGAAGGGCTTTCTTTTAAAAGACAAGGTAAAGATATTTCTGAAGATGGTTCTCCTTTAGCTGACTCTGTTCAAAACCAAGCAGTCCTTAGACAAATGGGACAATTAGGGCAAGCAGGTACCAGAGATTCTATTATAAGGCAAAGTGTTATAGAGCAAGCCGCTAGTGAAGTAGAACAATATTTGAATAATACTGGGAGGATTCTTCCAGCAGGGTCTCAACAAATGCTTAACAATGGTCTTAAAACTGTTCTTAATAATATGAGTACTGGAACGCAAGAACGTGCATTTGGTCAGGGTGGTACTCAATCTGAACGTGCTTTAGCTGAAGCAATGCTTTCAGAATATTATAAGAATGAAGATTGGGGATCGTTATTAGAGTTTGGTAACAGTGATACAGATAAAGAGTATTTGCAGTATGCATTAAAAGCAGGAGCATTATCACCAGCAGAATTGGATGCTTTACAAAAAGGAATATTAGATCCAGCCTCGTTGCGTGGTAATACTGAAAGACAGAAGGATGTAGCTGTTTCAGTTCTTTTAGGATTTTTACGAGAAGCAGGAGCAGGTAATGTGCAAGGTGTATCAGGATTAGCTGGTGCTTCGATAGAACAGATAGCTTCTGCTATCAGAAAGTACATGCACACAACTGGCGCATCGCAATACAGAATGAATCCTTTATCTGAACAGGATCTTTTAGTAATGGCGCACAATGTACAAAACTCTATGAATAAAAAAGTTTTTGATAATAATTCGCCATTAGCGCAAAGCGTTGCTAGATCAGGAATACAAGAAATGGGTCTTGAAGGTGGGACAGCAGGCTACGAGTATAGACAACTTGTTGATGCTTTAAATTCTATAAGACCGGGGCCTCAAGGATTAGGAGTACGTAATGTCTAAATTAACTTTAGAGGAAATTTATAAGCTTGCTTCTGAGTTTTGGTCTGATCCTGAAGATATAGCACAGTTTACTGCTACGGCTATGGGGGAGTCAGGTGGTGATGTAACTGATATAGCTGAACCTACTTATGAGACAGATGAAATAACTGGCATTAAGACATTAACAAATAGGGGTGGTGACACTGGGTTGTGGCAGATACATCCAATGCATTTTGATCCTGATAGTCCTAAGTACATAAAAAAAGATGATGAGTATCAACATGATCTTGTTGATTTAGGTATTGTTAGTTCTCACGAAGCGGCGCAACAAGAACTACTTGATCCTAGAATAAATGCTTTAGCGGCTAAAGCTATAGCAAGGAACAACGATTATGCTAGTGGTGGTTTAGATAACTGGGATTGGGGAACTAATTCTCTTATAGTTAGCGATAAAGAAATTGATTGGGATACTTTCTCTCCAACAACTTTCTATGGCAGAGGACACGATAACTTCGGCGCATGGTTAGATGAAGCTAGAAGATTCGGGCAAGGCTATATGGCCGCTCTAGTAGCAGGTTCTATGGTTCCTCCTATTCCTACTTTTGATAAAGGTTTTGAACCAGCAGTTAGAGCCATCGTTGGTCCTGATATGCCAATAGGTCCCGGAAAAATCGGGCGTGGTGAAATGAGCATGTTGAAAAAAACATTAAAAGGGACAATAGATTTTGGTAGCGACATTATTGAATTATTAGAAAAAGGTCGTGTAGCTATTCTACCTCCTGAAGTTATTAGGAGTCTTCCTAAAAGTGCGTTAACTAGAGTTGGTTTAGAAACAGATCCTAGGTATCCATACTTTGTAACTCCTATAGGTGCTAAAGCATTTGATATGGCTGGTGATATTGCTGGACAAATAAAAGACCGTATTCGTAGTGGTATAGCTGGTATAGGGAATTGGTTTGTTGAAGAACTCGGAGATGGAACTCGTGACCCTAGAGGCTGAGGATGTAACTGACGATCTTAACCCTGAGAGCCGTAGAGATATTCAATTTTTTGAAGAGTCTCAATATGCGTATCAGAAAGAATTCTTATCACAAATGTTGGCTGATGCTTTAGAAGCAGGTCGCGCGCTTGGTGGTGAATACTTTTCTGGTCCGACATCTAGAGGTATGGGGCAAGAAGAGCAGATAGCTAAGGGTGCGGATCTTTGGTTGCAGGCTCAAGATTTTTTAGGTTATGACGATTTAATAACTTTGTTACAGAATTCTAATGCTCAGGCTGGTATTGATTGGGCTTGGAGTTTACAAAGAGAACCGACTTATCAGAAAGATATAGCTAGTATAGCTAGTTATATTAATCCTTTTAATACAGCTTTTGAGCAGTTTGGTGGCGCGGCTTGGAAACTTATTAATCCTTTTGATGATAAAACTTTTCCTGTGGGTGAAGCATGGGATCAGCTTACGAGTGCAGATGACAGGCTACTTGGTTATGGGCAGAACCCTTATGGTAGCCGATTTAAAAGAACTACTGGTATTACGGATTGGGGTGATGCGTTATGGTTCGCGTTTGATCTTTTTGATATAGCTACGTTGGGTACTGGTGGTGCAGTAGTGCAACCTCTTAGACGTAAGCTGGCAGAGATTATGATTAGAACAGACAGATGGGATAATGCTTTAGGTAAAAAAATTCTAGGTGACGATCTTTATAATTATTTATTGAATCGTGTGCCTGATGAACGTATGGTGTGGACACCAGAAGAGAGCGATCAAGCATTAGAGGCTCTAAGACTGGTGGAACGTAGAACATCTGAGTCGCCTGTAGAAGAGCGAAGTATGGAGTACACACCAGAAGAGAGAGAACAAGTAAGGGAATTTTTAGAGGCTCTAGCCGATGCGTTTACGCCTTTGACGGGCGAAGGGGCCGCTCTAGTAGCAGGTTCTTATGACGGACGTGACGCAATAGAGCAAGCGTTACGCGAACATTTCGCTGATAGTTGGGAATCTATGACCCCAGAGAGTCGAGCGTCATGGATGCAGATGGGTCGTATGGAAAACCCAGATGATATGGAAGGTTATATACAGGGCATGATAGATAACCTTGTTGGAGATGGTACTTTACTTGACCCTGCTGTTGAGTATCCATCGGAAGTAACATCGCGGGCGCGTGAAATACTAGGGCAGATGCGCGAAGAAGTTGATCCTTTCATACAAACTCTAAGCGACCCGGATGCTCATCGTTCTCCTGCTCCAGAAGAACCAGACTTCCCTACTAGTGTAGGTTGGATTCCCACAGGAATAGAACCAGATGAAACTTTTTGGGGTGCTATGACACGCCACATGTTTAATGTTGACGCTGATAATAGCATCATACAACCTTCTCCTATTAATGATCCTCGTATTGAGATTGAAAAGCAGTCGCAGGATTTAGCCGCTGAGTGGATGAGGCGGCCTGAGGATCCTGATTTTGATGATTTAGGAAATGAAAGATCTCCTGCTGAAAGAGAACGAGTAATAGAAGAGAACCGACAAAAAGAAATAGATTTTCATAAAAGAACCCAACGTATTGGTGATGTACCTCTTATTAAACGGCCTCCTAGTATTACGCCTACCGTAGATGAAGCACACGAATTTATAGAAACATACCTACCTCCTGAAATAATGGTAAAAATATTTCCTTTTGGTGCATCTGATGATGAAGCAGTAAAGTTTGCGACAATATTATACGACTATTTCCATGATGTAGATATGACATTCGGACGCACAAGAGGCAAAGGGTTTGGTTCTGATATACATGCATACCCTCCTTTTTTAACGCCTAATGCTAAAGCCACAGACTTATATATAAAAAGTCAAGAGACTTATGGGGCTACACTTTTTGATGAACAAGGCGTAGAAGGCGCATCAGCTATTAAAGACGCGATTAAAGTAACATTGCGTGGTGAACCTTTAGAATTTTCAGACATATTAGAATGGGCTTCAGATGTGGATGATGAACTAGCAGAGCTAGGGCAAGTTCTCGATCATTTATTTTTCAGCGGTGAGATAAGCGCCACTGCTTTAGACAGTCCTGAACTTTTTAATGAATGGTGGAAGGCTGTTCAAAGAGTAAAAATGAAATTAGAGCTTGAATATCCAGATTTAGTTCTGACTATACCTGAAGAAATTTTAGAGACATCTCATGAACGCGCTATGAATGCTATCGCTTTTGAAGCCCAGTTGGGTGAGCATGTATTCGGTGACATTTTCGTAAAGAACGGAAAGTTTTATAGAGTTACTTCAAGTGATATAGAAGACAGGTTGTACAGGGCGGATGCGGCTTTGACTAGGGGTCCGTTGGATGAAGGTTACGGAGACATTTTGGATTCTGTGTTTCCTCCTGAACAAAGTTTGGGTGAAGAAGCTACAGAAAGAGCATTGGATGAGGACTTGCGATTGAGGTTGGATAATATCGTAGAGATTGAACCTGAGAATATGACTTTAGCTGGCCCTGAGAATATAGATTTACCGGGCAGTTGGCGCTCCGACCGACCAGACGTTGAAATTGCACGAGCGAATGAAAGATTGGTTTTTGCGGTAAACCAGTTTGAAATGTTAACATCAATGCTGTTCGGAGATAGGAGTATGGATTTAGCAGACTTTTTAGAAGTTATATACAGATTACGTGAGGGAACAGACCAACATGCAGAAAGACTTAGTTGGCTTGACTCCATTGAGTCATGGGACTGGAGAGGGGTTGACTTTGAACATGTGGAAGAGGAAGCGTATGGGGCTGTACGTGATTTTGTTGAAAGCTCAGTCAAAGCACATGTAGAAACAGGCGGCTGGCTATACCGTCAAATCGGTGAGGTAACACCAGAGAATGAACTCTTTCAACTGTTTAAATTGCGTTGGCATATGTCACGAGCAGAAAAAGAAGCATTAACCGGGCTTGAAGACTACCTAAAATTTAAACTTGACCGGGACTTAGAATATTTAGACGTACTAGAACTAGCTTCAGATACGGAATGGTTTGCTAATCAGATAAACGAACCACTTGAAAATTTAGGAATCCCTGAAAAAACAAGAAAAATGATTAACACCTTGATTGAAAGTTTATCTGAAAGTCAAACAGAAGCTATAGCAAGAGATGGGATTCATGCGGTTGTACCTACTGATGAGAACATGTCGGCTTTAAAAGATATCTTTATTGGAATAAGATCAATGATAGATGATGTTGGCAAAGCGTCTAACAAAGTTGAAGCATTCAGAGAAGAATGGGGTTTTTAAATGAGTAGTTTTACGGGTGGAGATCCATACGATCCTGTTTATGCAGGTGTTGAAAAAGAAGATACTCCTCCTTCTGCTGTATTAAATACTATTTTAGGTTGGTCATGGCTTGGGCGTTGGGATGGTGCAGGTGAAGACGTTGGCACAGCTTCCATAGTTCAAGCATTCATTGACAAATGGGAAGCTAAATTTCGCGCTTTATCTATGGAAGGGCCTATTGCACAATCTGATAAAGACGCTTTAATAGCTGAATTTGAAAACGATTTATATAACCAAGGATGGTTCCAAGAAAAGAATGCCGCTTGGCAAGCGATCACAAAGATGCGTTACGGTACGGAAACTCCTCCTGCTGAATGGGACAATCTTGTTGAAACCACAAGAGAATACGTTGATGACTATTTAAGAAACTTAGGGTTTGTTGATTGGCAAGGCAATCTAACTGTTACTTATGATGATGACTTTATTGAAGATTTAATATACGACACTTCTACTGTAGGTAATTATGGTTTACCTACTCTTGATAGTAATTTAGCTAATAGTTATATCGAAGAAGAGTTCATTCCTTCTAGACGTTTCGGTCAAGAAGATGGTGGCTTTGCTATAGGTGCAGGAACTTTAAGAAGTTTATATGACAGATTAAAAACTATGGCTAGTAATAACTTTTTGTCTATTCCAGATGAAGATCTTTGGGATATGGTGTCAAGAATTAAACGTGAAGAAATGACACTACAAGGTGCATACGATATTATAAGTACTCGTGTTGCGGATCAGTTTGATTTCTTAGATGGTTCTCCAATAATGGAACGCATTAAAACTTTCAGTGGTGAGACAGGCGGTTTGTCTAGTTTAAAAAGCCATTTGTCTCCTGTGGTTGCAAGTGTAGCTAATGCGTGGGAATTACAATCTGGTGAGATTAATTTACAAAACATGTTCGGTCAGGGATTAGAGGATCTTATTGTCGGTGATGGCGATGATCGTAGGTTTATGAATTCGCGTGAAGCTAGAGATTGGGCGCGGTTACAACCACAGTATAAGCAAACACAGGATTATGGTATGAGAATGGGTAGTATTACGCAAGAACTTCTTAGAACATTCGGAGCTATCTAATGGGTGGTATTCAAATCGATCCAAAACTCGCTGAGGCTTTAGAAGGTAAATCTCCAGAAGAGCTTCAAGCAATGAGTGATGCTGTATTAAAAGCTCGTATGTCAGGTCGTGGTGCTGTTGCATCTGGTACTCATAAGTGGGTAAATGGAAGACTTGTTGCTACAAGCGATAAATTTTCTGACATAATTTTTGATGAAACAGGCACTTATCAAAGTGGCGGTGGCTTAATTGAACGAAAAAACGGAGAAGAAGAAGAAGAGGAAGAAGAAGAAACAGAAACCGAAGAAGAAGAAACTGAAGATGATTCTGAATTTGCTTTAACTTCATTAAAAAGTGCTTTCATGTCTGCACTATTGGAAACAGGATTAGACACTGAAACAATAACTAAACTATGGGAATGGGCTGAAGGAAGATTCACTAGCGATTCTAGTTTTACTGCCGCTCAAGCTCTTGTAGAAATGTACGACCAAGACGCATTCAAGAAAAGATTTCCGGGTATAGCACACATGCGCGACATGGCAGAAGTTAGAAGAGACATTCCATCTCCTCGTGAATATCTTGAACGCGAAGGAAAAATGAAGCAGTGGTTTAACCAATACGGGTTGGATGCCTTTGCTGTTAATCTTGACAATGTTGTAGCTGAATCTTTTATATCAAGTGTCGGTGACGCAGAATTATTAGAAAGAATGCAAACAGCTTCACGTTTAATATATGAAGCACCACAAGAAGTTAAACAAACCTTCGAGGATTGGTATGGTCCAGCGAGTGATGCGGCTTTAATGGCGGCTTTCTTAGATCCTGATGACCAAGTTTTTGGTAATGATTGGAAGAGTTTAACTACTTTAAAGAACCAAGCTGAAACAGCAGAGATAGGTGGCTGGTCTAGGATGTACATGGATTTAGATTCTCCTATTGATAAAGCACAGGCTGAAGCTATAGGTAAGCTGGGTCTTCAACAGTCTCAGATATGGTCTAAGTTTGGTTCTATTAAAGAACAAGAGAATCTTTTCCTTGAGAAGCAAGGCGAGATGGATCTAACAATGGAAGGAGCAGGCGTAGCGGCAGAGTTTGGTATAGATTATGACACTATGTCAGGACAAGATCTTGCCAATATGTTAGATCGTAGATTACAAAGAAGAACTGGACAATTCCGTGGTGGTGGTGGCGCTATAGTTAGTGGCACTAGAACAGGATTAGGGAGTGCAAATGCCTAAATATCAAACTAGCTCTTC
>CEOQ01298556.1_pt1 | contig 17084 bp, 16 predicted proteins | sample 361351 | NCBI WGS metagenome assembly CEOQ01 (sample SAMEA2619907, study PRJEB7988) | marine metagenome | biome: marine biome (ENVO:00000447); feature: deep chlorophyll maximum layer (ENVO:xxxxxxxx); material: "saline water (ENVO:00002010), including plankton (ENVO:xxxxxxxx)" | depth 60 m | reverse complement strand
CGGCCTCGACGGGGTATTGATCGCGGCGAAACGTCACTTGAACAACGTCTGGAGTCTGCACGGTCTGGCCGAATGCCTGCGGATCAAAGGTATGGAGTCCGAGCTCGCACTCATCGAGCCGCAACTGGAACTGGCGATGGCACGCACCGATCAACCAATCACCTCGTCCTGCCACTGCCGAGTTGAGACCGATTGCTGCCATTGAGATTCCAGATGGGAATGGCCAATCTGGTGCCGTTTTTATTGGCCCAAAGCTGAGCGTCACCCGCGACATGACTCGGCTGAGATAGCTAAGATCAGGCGCGATAGCTAGACCGGCGTTGGTTAAACAACGACCTCTGCTAACCTGTCTATCTGGTCCAGGTCCGTTACCTGGGGAAGAAACACCATTTCATCAAGCCCGACCTGATCGAATTCTTGAATGACCTTTCGGATATCTTGAGGGGAGGTTAGGACCCGCTGGGCGGCCTGGTTTGCTGCCTCGGCTCCCAAGAACTGGTTATAGTGCCGGTATTGGTCTGCACCCCTATCGGCAGCATCGGGGCCAATGGCAAAAGCATTGGTGGCGACAAACCGTGGTCTTCCGTCTCTTCCGCAGTTTTTCCACTCCTCGACGACAGAGTCGTACATCGTGAGGGCAGATTGTGGGTCCCCGCCACCTCCCAGGTAGCCATCAGCCCAGCGGCCAGCGCGCTTGACTGCCGCTGGAGCGAACGCCCCTATCAGGAGCTCCGGGCCTCCGGACTGGACCGGCTCTGGTCCTACGGCACCTGTCCCGTCTACAGGGTCCTCACCGGACCAGACCCGTTTCATCAACGCCAGTTGTTCTTCGAAACGCCTGCCCCTACGGTTAAACCGGCCCGAAACTGCTGCGTAATCGTCTTCTCGGCGGCCTACGCCCAGACCTAACGTAAGCCTACCGCCGGACAGGACATCGATGCTCGCTGCCTGCTTGGCCAGTAATGTCGCATCCCGCACTGGAGCGATGAGTATCGTGGTCATTAGCCGGACTCTTTGGGTTACCGCCGCTGCTGCCGCCAGGGCGACGAGTGGGTCCCAATTTGGATAGACCACGCGGTCGATTATACCCACGCTGGAAAAGGGGCCTGAGTCCGCTTTGCGTGCCCACTCAAGGACAGAGTCGCGCGAGACGCCAGGTATGTTAGCCGGCAGTCCGATACCGATATTCATAAATTATCCTGATGCCAGTTTGATTTGGTGATCATAGAGAGGACTAGTCCGGTCGTATTGTTTGACTAAGACTTACTTCCCTAATGTCGGCCGCCGATCGAATGCATGATCAGGTTTCCTTTGGTGACTTCGGTCATCACTTCGACGGCTTCGGCGAGCATTGCGTCGTCCATCCCTTGATGCTTCACGGCATCTAAGTGAAAGCGCACTCAAAGACCACAATTGTTCATCACAGAGACGAGATATGCGATGAGCTTTTTGGTTTTAACGTCAAGCCTGCCAGGGGTCATGATCAGTTTGTAATTTGTCCAGTAAGACTCTAGATGTGACGGTTCATGGGCGACCATTTGGAAGGTCTCCGGAACGAACGACCACCCCATGGTGGTCTTGATATCCTCATAGATCTCTTTGATTCTTCCGCTGGCTTCTTTCTCGGTGACCAACTTGATGCTTGGCAAGATTCCTCCGGAGGGACACTGGATAATGGGATACCATTTAGCTTTCCCTCCTAAAACGTCCAGGGAAGTAGTTTAACAAGTTATGGAAAGTTCCGGTCTTCTAAATGTGACTCATCGGTCAAACCATGAGATTTGAGGATATCTCCGCATATTACCGTTGGTATAATCCAGGGGAGTCTTCTCCTGTCGTGGCGTCTGTATCGTTATACAAAGCAGCCAAGACTTTGGATGTTAATCTTGGATGCGTACGCAAAATGAAGGACGTGATTGTGCGATTGGTCAGGCATCTAAGATTCATAGATATAACCTGGACACACTAGCGGAGAATCGACCGCCCCCTAGATATCATTGATAAGTTAGAAAATCATTTGTAAGGATCGATGTCTCACCATGGTCAATCAGTTAGCCAGCCGACTAGATGCACTACTCCAGAGTATGAGGGAAGCCCGCATAGACGCGTATCTGGTCCCGTCTTCGGATGCTCATCTGAATGAATATGTCCCTCAATATGCCTGTAGGCGCGCGGCGATAACCGGGTTCAAGGGGTCGGCTGGGGACGCGATCATCTGCCCAGATGGTAGCCACCTGTTCGTGGATTCCCGTTACTACCTTCAGGCTGATGAAGAAGTGGACCTCAGCAATTTTCGGGTACACAAGGTCGGCTTGAGTGGCGAGCGCACTCCGGGCCAATGGCTGACGGAGATGGATAGAGAACAAGGAAGTATCCGCGTCGGATTCGACCCAGCTGTACTGTCGATGCAAGCCTTTGGCGCTTATTCGGCGGCCTTGCATTCGAAAGAATCGGAGATGGTGGCCATCGATGCCAATATGGTCGACGCAGTTTGGGAAGACCAACCGCTTCCACCGTCAAATCCCATCTATGCTTTACACGAGGTTGTGACTGGGGTAGGAGCGGCCGAAAAACTCTCCGATATCCGCAAAAAGATGGATGAAGCTGGCGCCGACTTGTTGGTGTTGACCAAATTAGACGAGATAGCGTGGGTTACCAACTTAAGAGGCAGTGATATCGCGTTTAATCCTGTGTTCGAGTCATACCTTGTCATCGATAAGGAAACAGCTAGGTGTTTTACCCGGACCGAACCGCCCACCGCGTTACGACAGTCCCTAGATCCTTTGGTCGACTTCCACCCATATGAGACTTTCTTTGATTCGATGAGACTTGCCAGCGATAGTGCATCGGGAGCCGTGTGGCTGGATCCCAGCGGGACTACTATGGCTACCAGTCTGGCAATGAAAAACGTTCAGAAGGTGATTGAAAAGGCGAATCCCGTAGTGATGCTAAAAGCGATCAAGAACGACGCTGAGATCGTCGCTAGTCGTGAGGCCCACCGTCACGCTGCCGCTGCCAAGATTCGAAGTTTCAAGACCTTAGAAGATAAGATAGCCTCGAGTCAAAAAGTAAGCGAGCTTGATTTCAGTCTTTTGCTGCACGAAGAATACGCTGCTGAAGATGGGTTCTACGATCTTAGTTTTACTACCATCGCAGCCGCAGGTGCCAACGGAGCGATAGTCCATTATGGCGACGCAAGTCCCGACGTTCTATTGACAGAAGGAGAGTTGTTCCTTGTAGATTCCGGTGTTCAGATGTTGGGGGGTACCACCGACGATACCAGAACAGTTATCGTTGGTACTCCTACAGACCGTCAGAAGCAGATGTACACCAAAGTCCTGCGTGGTCACATAAATTTAGCAATGCAGCGATTTCCCGAAGGTACCGGTGGCATCGCTTTGGACGCTTTGGCTAGGACCCACCTTTGGAACGCAGGGTTGGATTATGGCCATGGTACCGGCCATGGGGTTGGAGCATTCTTAAATGTCCATGAAGGTCCCCAGAGGATTGCTCCCCGCGGTGTAGACGAGCCTATGAGAATAGGGATGATCGTTTCTAACGAGCCTGGATATTACGAAGAAGGATGGGGTGGCATCCGTCTGGAGAATCTATACGTCGTAGCTGGCGATGATACATTGCCGGACCATCCGGACGGCAGGCGTTGGCTGCGCTTAGATACCTTGACTTTGATACCTTTTGACACGACCCTGATCGACTGGGATCAGATTTCAGAATCAGAGAAAACGTGGCTTGGCGGATATCACCAGGAGATATGGGACAAGATCAGCCCGATGTTGGGAGATGATGACCGTCGGTGGCTTTTAGAAAAATGCGAACTTCCCGGTATTTCGATCGCACAATAGGACATCATTTTTCGGTTCCCGATCGGTGCGAGATTCTCGCGCTCTTAGATGAAGACTAGGTATCAAGCCCTCTCAAGATATCATTTAAAGCATCATCTAGGGCCGGGTCAAGATCAACAGGTTCTACGAAAGGTGTGTACACAAAATCCTCTCGTATCCTATTGATTAGCTGCTTTGCCTCAGCGTTGGCTTCGCCTATTTCTTCCAGTCTTTCGGCCAGTTGCTTAGATTCAGATGCACCCAAAGCCTGAAGTTCGCTCAGGTCCAGATCTAATTCAAACATAGACCTTAGGCGGCGCATGATGTCGTAATAGGACTGGTGGTCTATGTTGATACCTAGTTGCTCGTTCTCTCTAGTTGCGAAAGGGTAGAGAGGCGCCATCGACCCGAACCGGAACATGCTGATGTCCGGGTATTCATAATGAGCCAGGGTCACTAGGGCCATCGCAATCGTGGGGCCTCTACGACCTTCACTACCGTAACTGGAGAATTGTACGCCGTACCGTTGCAGGGTCTCTTTCATTTCTGCTTTGCTGTACACGCAGTTAATTCGGCGCTCTAGGTCAGGTGGAGCACTGCCGTTAACGCCTTCGACTGCGACTGTCAGGCTGATGCCTAAGTCCTGGATGCCCTGAAAGAACGCTTTGGCATAAAGATCGATCTGTTGTAAGGGCTCCTCTCCCAGAAAGATGATTAACCCATTTCCAGCATCGTAGAATGCATTTTCACGCTGTAGCGGTTCAGACGGAAGCCCATCCAGATATGATGTCTTTGGCCGATACGTATCATGTGTCCCCGGTAATTGGAATGGATAGCAAAGCTCGGAAACGGCCCGGTCCATCTCGCCTATCTTTTGAGCATCTAGTTTTTCGATCATGTATCTTGGGAGACCGCTGGAGATCCTGCCTCCATTAGACCACTGCCGCCGCCAACCGGCTAGTAAGTACCGTGCAACTGGTTTGTTTCCAAATGTTACTAGCGGGTCAGCCATCCTTCATATGCTCCTTTTTAGGGCGAATCGAATACACGGGTGATGTTCACACCTTGTCACACGGGCGAACCCGGTGCCATTGGTGTTAATTGCATGTAACTCAACACGGCCAGCTTTTTTATGCTTCGTTGGCAAATACAAAAGTCGGAGGAGCAGTAACACCTGCCTCTCCCATAGCCGCCTTCAATTCCTCTCTACTAAAGAAGGCCTGGGCCGCCTCTATGGTGTCCCATGTGTTGATAACTGTCACCATATTGGGGTCATCGGAATGCCGCAATACGACCGCACTTCGTTCCCCACCTTCTTTTCTCACGGATTCGAACTTGTCGAACAGAGATTTCCAAGTGTCAAAATCTTTAACTGGGTGACTGGCAATGGTATATGCTGCCATGGTCCCTCCGATGGATTGCAGATTTAGTAAACTGGATATGGATAAACTGTTTACCTTAGGAATTATACGAGATTTGGTGGTCTTCCGGAGGCCCGAGGTGAGCCAGGTCTGCTTCTTATGTGCCGTGTGTGATGTGAAAGCAATCGGAAGCACTGTAGGAATCGGATCGGTTAGATAGCTAATCACGCAGCACTGCCTGAACCAAAGGTAATGATTCAGTGGGACCCAAAGGCCCGGGAGTTTCGAGTATGGACTATCACTATGTCGTCGTAGGAGGAGGGACTGCCGGGTGCGTGCTTGCTAACCGACTTTCCTCGGATCCAGATACTAGTGTCCTATTGTTGGAAGCTGGAGGTAAGGACGATTATTTCTGGATCGATATACCGGTTGGCTATCTTTACACTATTGGGAATCCAAGGACTGACTGGTGTTATCAGACAGAGCCCGAACCAGGACTGAATGGGAGAAGCATAGGTTATGCGCGAGGCAAAGTGCTTGGTGGCTGCTCGTCGATCAACGCCATGATATATATGCGAGGTCAACGTAGCGATTATGATTACTGGGAGGAACTCGGTAATCGCGGGTGGGGTTGGGATGATATCCTACCGGTCTTCAAAAGCTCAGAGAATTATCAACATGGCGCTGATGAATTCCATGGCGGAGACGGTGAACTAAGAGTCGAGGAGCGACGTGTGAATTGGGAAATCTTGGATGCCTGGCGCGACGCTGCTGAGCAATGTGGGATTCCCAAGATCGAGGAATTTAACCGCGGAGACAATTCCGGTAACGCCTATTTTCAGATGAACCAACGCCGCGGTACTCGTTGGAGTGCAACTAAGGCTTTTTTGCGGCCTGCTATGTCCAGACCAAACCTCACTGTGTTGACTGGTGCGCATACACAGAGACTTTTGATTGTAGACTCTCCCAACGGTAAACGGGCAGCAGGTGTTGTAGTAAGAATGGAATCCGGTGAGGTGTTGAACTTCAATGCTTCACGAGAAGTCATCCTTTCAGCGGGCTCAATCGGCTCTCCCCAGATCCTACAACTCTCCGGTATCGGTCCCGGTCAGCTACTGAATAGAATGGGTATTGACGTGGTCCACGATCTGCCAGGTGTTGGAGAGAACCTCCATGACCATTTACAAATCCGCTCTGTCTACAAAGTAGAAAACACAATCACTCTTAACAAGCGGGCCAATTCGCTGTTAGGAAAAATCATGATGGGAGTGCAATATTTTGCATTCAAAACGGGCCCTCTGACGATGCCTCCATCGCAGTTAGGAGCTTTCGCAAAAAGTGACCCCGACCAACCTTCAGCCAATATAGAATGGCACGTCCAACCTCTATCGCTAGATAAATTCGGCGATCCCTTGCATAGTTTTAATGCGATTACACCTTCTGTTTGTAATTTGAGGCCAAGTAGCCGTGGTCACATACGTATAAAGAGTCAGGATGCCGCGATGGCACCAGCAATCACCTTAAATTATCTCTCTACCGAAGAAGACCAGAGGGTCTCGGTAGAGGGAATGCGGTTCACTCGCCGTATTATGTCAGCACCCGCTCTCCAAAAATATAGGCCTATCGAAGTGAACCCGGGTCCTAGTATCAGTGATGCGGACGAGCTGTTATACGCGGCGTCAGAACTCGGTACCACCATCTTTCATCCGGTCGGAACCTGCAAAATGGGTAATGACCAGATGGCGGTCGTTAACGATCGCCTATCGGTCCATGGAATAAGAGGACTCAGAGTGATTGACGCATCGATAATGCCGCGTATTACGTCTGGGAATACCAATGCTCCGACCGTAATGATTGCTGAAAAAGGGGCTAAGTTTATCCAGGAAGGATGATACGGCTGTGGTTGGTACTATCGAGAAGTGGATAAAAACATGAAAACCTCCCATTACTATGGGAGGTTTTTTGCTAGAAAGCATCATTTCGGTGCTGGGCAAAAAAAGAGCGCTTTCAAAGATTTCTGAAAACGCTCCGGTATCTTAGCATGCCGTTGATAATTATGTCAACAGTTTGTGCCTAGATTCGAGTAATGTACTTAAATTACAGAAGCAGTTGACACGGCGATTTACTTCCCTTCTTTGATGAAGTCCGATACACGCTCTGCCATCATCATGGTAGTCACATTGGTGTTCGCCCGAATGCAATCGGGCATTATAGATGCATCTACTATTCGTAGATTCTGTATCCCTCGTACTCGCCCGAATTGATCAACGACTGCCATCTCATCTGAGGTGGGCCCCATCTTGCATGTACCAGAGATATGTTGACCTGTTGTTACCTCTCTAATCATGTAAGAGTTTAAGTTGTCATCCGATGCGAGTTCTTCATCTGTGGGCTCCAGTCTTGACTCGATGATGTCGTTGAACTGCTGGTGTTCTCCCAGGCTCACGCACAAACGGACAGCCTCTCTCATCCTCCGGAGGTCTTCATCTTCTTGGAAGTAACGATAATCCAAAAAAGGTTGTTCATCCGGGTCCGTGGAAGTCAATCGTAATTCTCCTGCACTGAGAGCTAATTCTAAAGACGCCATCATACGGATACCGAGTGGCGGCATATCTCCTACACCTCTGTAAGCTCGGTCGGTCGCATATGACACCATGAATATAAGCAGGTCGTTCCGAAGTTCCGAGTCTTCTGCGGTCCATCTCAGAGTGGTCTGAAGCCGAGGTGCGTAACCATCAAGAGGATGGTCAGGTTTAGTACTCCAGGTGACAAAAACAACGGGATGGTCGCGTAGGTTTTTCCCTACCCCAGGCAAGTCTTTAACCACCGGGATACCCATTTCATTAAGATGTTCAGCCGGCCCGATTCCGGAGAGGAGCATCAGATGCGGAGAGCCGATGGCACCCGAACTAAGTATTATCTCGTTACCTTCTGCTATAAAGCGTTCCCCTCCGCTCTCGACCTCCACTCCTGTTGCTCTGGTACCGTCGAAGATTATCTTTCGAGTGATGCAGTTAGGTTTGATGGTGAGATTTAATCGGTGACGAGACGGGTTCAAGTACCCGAGTGCCGTACTGAACCTGATTCCATTAGGGTTATTCAAAGGAGTAGGACCAACTCCACTAGCATCCGGAGCGTTATGGTCCGGACTATCCGGAAATCCCGAATCCAGACACGCTTCGTAGAACGCGACTTGATCTTTCCTCATCTCCTCTCTTTTGAACCGTCTTGCAACGATTGCCCCTTCCGAGCTATGGAAATCATCGTCCGGGAAATCGGTGTCTGATTCCACTTTCCGGAAATATTGGATGAGGTTTTGGAATGACCATTCGTCATTCCCCATAGATGCCCATGAGTCGTAATCTTCAGGTACCCCTCTAAGGAATACTTGACCGTTGATTGCACTCGAGCCACCAGTTACCTTACCCCTCGGTACCATCATCGGTGGTGCGGTCTCCGTAGCTTTACCTATGAATTGCCAGTTGTGGTCGCTAGTCATGATGTCCAGACCAGTTGCGTACCCCTCTTTGACTTCCTCGGGCAACTGTTCGAAATCAGGATAATCAGGTCCAGCTTCCAATAGTAGGACAGAGTGGTTCGGGTCTTCACTCAATCGTGATGCAACTATCGAACCGGCAGACCCGGCTCCTACTACGATGGTGTCGTATTTCAACGTGTTGCTCCTATGTGACAGACTGGAGATGGCCGTTGATGTTAATGACGAACAGGACCGACGTCAAGTCATGTAGTAATTGGTTTGATCATGGTGTTAAAACAGAGAGAATATCGTATTTTTGAATGTCTACAAGTACCTTTGATAGATTCACCTGGGGGTTATTGTTAACGATTATAAGATGCGTTCAGTTATCTCAACGATGCACGCTGGCCCAAGTTCAGGGAGTGAAGCAGACCGAATAGTGTTTTACGATGGATATTGCGTTCTATGTAGTAGGTCGGTTGACTTCATTCTATCGAAAGATACCCGGGCAAGGTTTCGATTTGCATCGCTTCAGTCGGTTTTTGCTCATAAGGCTCTCCGAGAGATGGGATATCCCGTGGCGAAGATTGAGGAACTCAGTAGCATAGTTTATCTCCGGCATAATGACATCAAGATAAAATCAGATGCAGTCCTTTCCATATTATGGGACCTGGGTGGCATCTACAAAGTCAGTTGGTTGGGTTATATCCTGCCCCGGGTCATAAGAGACTTCCTGTACAACTGTTTGGCTAAACTGCGTTATAGGGTCTTCGGTAAATTAAACTCCTGCCGCATCCCAACTCAGGAAGAGGCGTTCAGATTCCTGGAGTAAGTCTTTGAGATTGACTGTCAGACACCCTGTATTCCTATCGGCTGGTTGGCACGATCTTCTATTCGCCAACTATGTAGTAGACCCTGAGTTATTGACTCCTTTGGTCCCCCAAGGAGTCGAACTTGATCTATACGACGGAGATTGCTATGTCAGTCTCGTGGCATTCCGATTCTGTAATACAAAAGTGTTCGGTGTTCCTGCTTTCTCCAAAAGAGATTTTGATGAGATCAATCTGCGTTTTTATGTTAACCGGACGTTGCCAGATGGTAAGGACCGGAGCGGAGTGGTTTTCATACAAGAAATAGTTCCAAGCCGACTGGTAGCGTGGGTGGCAAGGGTATTTTATGGGGAAAACTACATCGCAATGAACATGGAACATGAGATTACACCTACGAAGAATCAAGCTAAGGCAGTGAGTTACCAGTGTGGGGTAAATAGTGTGAACAATAGGATCTCAGCGGTTGTATCGCCAAAGATCGCTATCTGCAGCGATGAAGGGCTAGAGTCCTATATCACGGAACACTATTGGGGTTATTCCGGTAGCCCTCAAACCAGAACCGTGGAATACGAAGTAAAACACCCTAAATGGCCTGTTAATGAGGTAAGCGAACATTCGATCGACTTCGATTTTGCTGGGATTTACGGAAAGCCATATCGATTGTTAGCAGAGACTGAGCCGACCTCCGTGTTTTATTGCCAGGGATCAGATGTCACCGTTCATCTAGGGACCAGGATTTAGTGACGAGGCACACCGACCAGTGAATTCCATGGACGATCAATTTAATCAATTCGAAGGCGGGACGGTCCAATTCCTGCAGACGGTCTCAACAATTTCCTTCGGCGTTGGCGTAGTTCGAAGATCAATCGGTGAGACACTCGAACAGATTGGAGCAGATACTGTACTACTACTCACACCTCGATCAATAAGGGCGGGTAATATCGTCGGAATTATTAAGGACGCGCTCAAGGGAGTGACGGTAGATCAGATATCTGTATCGGCCGAACATGTTCCCGTGGAGGTATTAGCTGATGTACTTTCGCAGATCGACGGGGGAAAGCCCGACTGTGTGATAGCGGTAGGTGGTAGCAGCACTATAGACCTAGCAAAAGGGGTGCGTGTTTTTCACTCTCTGGGGATCCGTGAGGTGGATCAGATCTTAGGATTCCTCAGATCACCAACCGGATTAGACGAGGCACCGATCCCACAGATCAGTATCCCAACTACTCTATCCGGATCAGAATACACTCGTAGTTTCAGTGTCCTAGATTTCAATAACCAAGAAAAACTCTCATTGACAGAGACACTTTGTTCATCAAGATCTATTTTGTACGACCCCATAGCAACTCGAGAAACACCGGATCAACTTTGGATATCCAGTGGGATAATGGCCCTAAATCACGCGGTCGAGGTCTTTGTCACATCACCACCTAACTTGATCGCGGATTCCATGAAACTGAGCTCCGCTGCTTATCTGCTTCGATATTTGTTGGATAGTATCGGGAGCCCTGACCTACCAGAAGTTAATTACGCAAGGGAGCTTTGCCAAACGGCCTGTTGGATGGCTGACCATTCCCCGATGCGCGTAAGGACTAGTAACACTAGGCCATCCATCCTCTATAGCCACTCACTTGCTTATCAAATCGCAGCTCGATACCGAGTCCCTTACGGGTTAATCGCCTGCACCACGTTACCGTCGTGCCTGCGTAACTATTCAGAAAATGATGAGATATTTCGAATGCGTATCGCCAATATTTCTTATGCGTTGTCTAATTACAGTGGCGACTTATCCAATAAAGGTATATGTGATGAGTCAAAAGATTTGATAGAGATGATCGAGGATATCATTATTCAGTCTGGATTACCGCTCAGGCTACGGGACGTTGGAATTCCACGCGATGGCCTTGGTCCCATGGCCGAGGATTTCGGAATTCAGAACTCTGGTGGTTCCGAGGACTATGCGCGGAAATTGACATTTAACGCATCCAAGATCTTGGAAACTGCATGGTAGATATCACGTCCTCCGCCAGGAGGTTTACAAAAACCCAGTTCCTCATCCCACGATGTACGGTATTTAGAAACCAATTACTAAGGAGATAACATGATTGTTCGGTTATACACCGGAGACGACGGGCAAGCTTACTTTGAGGACCTTAATGTACCAGCAGGAGATACGGAAACCGTCGCTTTACAGGCGGGTGCAGATATGACCTACCGTCGTTTCCCGAATGGGACTTTCAACGACTGGCACAACGCCCCTCGGGTGCAGTACGTCATCGTCCTATCAGGCCAGATGGAAATAGGAATCGGAGATGGGACTAAACGGATGTTTAATCCAGGCGATATATTGCAGGTAGAAGACCTGACCGGGCAAGGTCACACGACACGTTCGGTAGGAGAACGCATTGTTGCTAGCGTTGGTTTAGCGGTCTAACGAAAACAATTCCGAATTATGCTCGGAAGAACTAATCGGATAGGGAATAAGAAGCCAGCCTTAAACAAGGGGCTTCTTATGATTATCAGAACCAGTTACCAAATGTGACTTCATCACTATCGGAAAACGCTCCGCGATTCGATGACGCGAAAGGTGGATTGGCGAAGCGTTATAAGATGCAGTGAAACCAAAGGGCATCACTATTTCTGTGGACTCCAATGGAGATTAACGGTCGACTAGATGTTCTATCGCCTGTTGTGTTGCTATGTTGGCCCGTTCCAATAACTGCTCATGGGTCAATATTACGATTGGGTGATCGATGATTGCTAATCCGTAGTCCGGGTTACCCCTCATACGTGACATGGCTCTGGCCTGACTGACGAACGGCCTTGTGGTCAACACCACGGAAGGCGTACCTAGTAGCTCAGTTTCCATCGCGTCGTGCACACTGCACGCAGTGCAGGACCCTCATTCGGCAGTGGCATGGATGGCCACGTCACATTTTCCGGCGAACTCCTTTAAGGCTTCTGGGTTAGCAGGCCACTGGTGACTGCCTTTGTTGTATTCCACGGTGCCTTTGATGTCGTACATCTTTTTGATGTTCTCTGACATCATTTGCAACAATTCCTCGGAGTGAGGTTTGTTGTTTGACATCAATCCCAAGGTCTTCCCGTCCAATGTATGGGGGCGGGGTGCCAAGAGCGCTGGACCGTGATCACTCTCATCTCGAGGATCCAAAGTAATTATCTTGTTCGTAAAGTTCGTCATATCCCTCTTAGCTCCTTACATCGATCTTTCTAGTTACCGAACGACTGTTACCCCATGATCCGATGATGTTGGCATAGACGCCAGCTGCGCCTCCAGCTGAAAACACGGTGATCCGGTCTGGATCAGCCACACAACCGACAAGTTGGTCTTTATCCGGGAATCTGTCGGGATGTTCTATTCGCCGCCATGCTATCCATTCCCTTGCAGGTAGTTGGGCTTTTTCCCACAGGAACTCTCGTACCTGCTGTCTGGACCAACCTGCATCATCTACGTATTGCATAACTTCTGGGCTAAGGGCGACGAAAACCTCTGATACAGATGGGCCGATGCCAATCATGGCATGCGCTATGCCTAAGAGGAATTCATTCGGGTCTTTGCCGCCGAAAATGCTTACTTGAAGTGGTGAGTAGGCTGCGACAACCGTGACAGTACTAGATTGGCTATCGAATCCTTTATCAATGGCGATTGATGGCCAGTCTCCAGCCTTTAGATTCTCTGCGAAGCAGAAAGTGTATTTTCCGGGGTGGCCAAATGTGCTGTTGTCCATCTCCTGAGGGACGGAGCCGTAAAAGTTCGTCTTGACGAGGTTAACTGCTCTGCCGATTGAAGCGTTGGCAGGATTGCTTGGCCCCATAAGACCTGTAGAGCAATTCATGCCAATCTGTTGAGCATAACCTCCACTGACAAATACCAGCACGGTAACCCCGTTGGTAGAGGTGCTGCTAGCATGTAGGTTAAACACCGGTTCGCAGCAGGCCGATATCGCAGATGTAACCACTGGAAAATATTCAGGCCGGCAGCCAGCCATGACGGCATTTACGGCGACTTTTTCGGCGGTGATCTGTTTCTGTCGGATCGATTCAAAACCGATTATTCGATCTGGAGCTAATCCCGAGAATTCCAGCATAGCTCTTACCCGGTCCTCAGTGGGAGGGACGATAGGCAATCCATCCGTCAAGTTGTTGTCCAAGTAATATTGTTGGACTTGTTCCAAGTCTGCAAACTGGTGTTGGAGTGAAGCGAGGTTTCCGGAAGTCATTACAGCATATGTTCCTTCAGAGCTCTTGGAGTTACCCACCGTCCGTATAGGGAGGTTCGGACCTAAGACCTGGCTAAATTTTTACGTCTTTTTACGTCTGATGTTGTTTGTCGTGTCATTCGACACAACCTTCATTCGGTGTCATATCTGGCCTCCCACGGTGGCTAACAATCAGCATGTCCCCAAAAAACTCTAGCCTTTATGCAACATCTCTCGCAGCCCTGTAGTTATGTCAAACGTTCTAAGTCCGAGCTGGCTATTCGTCTGTCTACAGTCAAGCCCCAATATGTCCAATGGCGGGGTTTGCCTTGACTGATTCGTTGGATGCGGTACTCGACATTGTATGTCTGCTGGCTGGACCAGCCTACCATCTAGTCTGAACGCCTCTGCTACAACACGGCCGAATTCATACATGTTCATCAGGTTCGCACCAGCGATGTGAAAGATTCCAGTGTGGTCATTTACCACGAGCTCTGTTATGCCTTCAATGAGATGTTCCACATAGATGGGTGTGCGGTATGCATGAGAGTCTCCGATATATGTCTGACCGCTCCTCAGACGGTCTGCTATGGCTGTGGCCGTATTTCGACGGCCCCTCAATGGCCAACCATATACAAGGCTAGTTCGAACGATGCTCCACTGGGACACGTGGTCAGCAACCGCCTTCTCCGCCTGCGATTTAGTGGTCCCGTAGTGTGTGATAGGGTCCGGCGAGTCGTCCTCGTGATAAGGACCATTATCACCGCCGAACACGTACTCGCTAGATAGAAAGATTAGCTTCGTGCCTTGCTGGGAACACAACTGTGCGACCTGCCGAGTCCCACCTACATTTACCTCGGTAGCCCTCTCCTGACCAGTCTCAGCAGTTTTAACGTCAGCGATGGCGGCTAACAACAAGACTACATCTGGTCGGACATTCTGGAAAATCTGTTCTACACGATCGTGATCTGTGATATCTAAGGGGAGCCACGATTTATCAACATCATCAGGTATCCTTGAGTTGTAAGTGCTTACAACTTCAATCCCGGATTCTCCAATCAGCCGGCGCCCAACGTAATACCCTATAAATCCGCTGGCTCCGATGATTAAGACTTTCATGGTCTTCGTTCGGGCGTATCTGCCACTACCACTAGCAAACCAGGATAAAATCTGCGTTCGAATCCCATGATTTACTCCCAGTGTTTTAGAGAAACGCTTAATAGTCTGACCCGTGTTGCGGTCTCTTTCATATATTTTACAAAAGGGTTAAAGCCTTCAATACATTGATTTAATGGTCTCACTTCTACAAGCTAACTGGTTTAACGATAAATTCAAAATGTTCCGAGCCTTTCGGTACTTAGATTTTCGATTGTATTGGTTAAGTGGCGCAACTCAGTCGATCGCTCAAGGGATGCAATTCTTAACCATAGGCATTCTGGTTTTGGAACTCACCAACTCCAGTTTGCAATTAGGGTTAGTAATCCTCGCGTATGGACTGCCTAATGTAGCCTTCTCTATGTTTGGAGGCATCGTCGCAGATCGAACCGACAGACTCAGACTATTGATTTCTACTCGGGTCGCTATTTCAATTCTCATCCTGGGTTTAGGAGCGTTACAGGTTATTGGATTATTAGATCTTTGGCATGTGTTCGCCTTTTCATCATTATTAGGTTCTGTGCAAGCAATCGCCAAACCTTCTCGTATGGCGCTCCTAGCCGACTTAGTTGATCGAAGAGATTTGATGAACGGCGTGTCTCTGTTCTCTATGGTAGATCAATCTGGGCAAATAATCGGTCCAGCATTTTCAGGTTTAATCATCGAATGGTTTGATGTAGGAACGGCTCTTTTCGTTAATGCAGGTCTGTACGCCTCTGGAGTTCTTTTCCTCGTATTTATGAAAAGACTGCCTGCCATGCCGGATATACCCAAATTGGGGATGCTCAAAGACCTTAAGAAGGGGTTGTATTGCGTTTGGTCTTCTCCTGTTCTCTATACAGTGATCGGGCTCGCTTTCGCTTTCACATTCTTCGCTATGTCTTACCGTCAAGTGCTACCTGCCTTCACTCAAGAAGTCCTATCGGTGGGAGCGGGAGGAACCGGATTATTGTGGATGGGGGCTGGATTAGGTTCTCTTGTAGGAAATCTGGTCCTTGCATCCTTAGGCGACTATAAGGCCAAATACCTGATTCTGATCGGCTCTTTGATTGCTGTCTGCATATTTTTGGCCCTATTTGCTTGGTCCATCTGGTACTGGCCTTCGTGGGTGATTTTCTTTTTCCTTGGAATGGCAAGTACCGGATTTTTCTGGCCTATGGCAAATACTCTGATACAACTTAATGCCCCAGCAGAACTCAGAGGACGGATCATAAGCGTATTGCAGGTTGCACCTGCAATTCATTTTCTTAGCGCACTACCATTAGCGTTCGTTGGAGAAACGTTAACCTGGCCCATCGCAGTCACCGGTGCAGCAGGAATAACCCTGTTCTTTACTATCTTGTTGGGGGTCTGGAATCCGACTCTTCACAGGTCGGATGCTGGGTGACCTGATTTTGCCTAAGGGAAACTCCGCGACTCCTTTGATTGAGACTTTCATGATCCTCGCTTGGGCGTATCGGTCACTACCGCCAGTAAACATGGAAGGACTACTAGAGATGCGATCAACGCAAGAAATATCATCACCGCTGTAAGTAGGCCGTATGCTGCGAACATGGGCATAGGTGCGAACCCTAGTATTGCAAACCCGATGACACTAGACGCTGCGGATCCCACGAGGGCAACACCAGTGCCGCTGGCAGTGGATTTCATCGCCTCTATGACGTCACCGACCCGACGAGATTCTTCCCTGAACCGTTGGGTCATATGGATGGAATAATCCACGCCTATCCCTATAGATATGGCCCCTATCATAGCGGTGACGAAATTCAAGGCGAATCCCCATGCATACATGATGGCGTACAGCCAAGCTACTACCAAAACTATCGGAAGGACTGTGACGGTGGCATATCTCACGGAACGCATAGTGACGCTCAGAAGTACTACCGCTGCTACCAACGCGATAGGTAGAGACGTGTATAAAGTCTGGGTTGATGCTGATAGTTGTGCTTTCCTGGTGAAAGGTGATCCGGACAGTCCTACCCTATATATGGACGGGTGGGCCTCAAGACCGATCAATGCGGGTTGGATGGATTGTTCGGTAGCTGTTACTACCGATTGGTCCCGAGTTCCGGGAATCTGGAACCAGATACCAGTAACGTGTTCCCCGTTTTCGGATAGGTAAATTGCTTGCTTGATCTGGCCTGGCATCAATATCTGAAGTCCAGCAGCACCGAGAACACCATGTTCTACTGCGAACC
>CEOQ01140451.1_pt1 | contig 17092 bp, 14 predicted proteins | sample 361351 | NCBI WGS metagenome assembly CEOQ01 (sample SAMEA2619907, study PRJEB7988) | marine metagenome | biome: marine biome (ENVO:00000447); feature: deep chlorophyll maximum layer (ENVO:xxxxxxxx); material: "saline water (ENVO:00002010), including plankton (ENVO:xxxxxxxx)" | depth 60 m | reverse complement strand
TACTAAAGTTATTGGGATAGGATTGAATGAAGAAAACACTTCATTTGATGAGCTGAAAAAATCAAAGAAACAAATTAATGAATTACTTGGAGTTCCGGTTTTTTTACCACTCAGTAGTGGTGTAGATGAAATTGTAAGATTTATTAAAGATAAAATAATTAAATGAGTTCTTCATTTTTTAATAAATATTTGCTGCCTGGTTTTATTTTTCAAAGTTTAATAATCGGTGGAGGTTATGGGACAGGTCGTGAGTTAGTAGAATTTTTTCTTTCTGAAGGTCCCGTTTATGGATTGATAAATATGGGAATAGCTACTGTTATTTGGAGTGTTGTATTAGCTATTTGTTTTGAATTCTCTAGAATCGGAAAACATTATGAATATCGATCATTTCTAAAAGACTTATTAGGTAAGTTATGGATTGGCTATGAATATCTCTATTTAGTTGGGTTAGTTTTGGTCGTATCAGTTATGGGATCAGCTTCCGGTGAAATTTTCAGTGAAATGTTTCAAGTAAAAGAAATTGTTGGTGTAGTTATTATGATGCTGTTGGTTGGATTGATTGTTTTTTATGGCACAAGCTTAATCGAAAAGCTATTATCGATATGGTCAATAATTCTTTATGCTGCATTTATTATAATGTTTATCGCAGTATTTAATATGTTCAGTACAGAAATTTCATCGACTTTTTCTTTGCAGCAAAAGGGAAATAGTTTGGCAATAGGTGGAATCAAATATGCGGCATATAATATTGGCTTAGCTCCAGCAATCCTGTTTTGCGTTCGTCATCTTGAAACTCGAAAAGAAGCAATACTATCTGGTGTATTTGCAGGAGTAATTGGTATGGTACCAGCGCTAATAATGTTTTTGGCTATGTTAAGCCAGTACCCATTAATAATCTCTGAGAGTGTACCAGTAAATCTTATTTTAGATAAAATTGGTTGGAATTATTTTAAAATTATCTTTCAAGTTGTCTTATTTGGTACCTTTATTGAAACTGGAGTAAGTTTGATACACGGATTTAATGAGAGAATCCTTTCAGTAAACCAAAACTTAAAGGATCATTGGAGAGCCTTAATAGGAGTGGCTCTATTAATTGGTTCCATTTTTATTGCAAATGCAGTTGGCCTGATTGGTTTGATTGCAAAAGGCTATGGAGCCATAACTTGGGGTTACTGGATTATTTTTGTTATTCCAATTCTAACAATAGGTGCAAAAAGAATTTTTAAAAATGGATGATTTAATTAATCAATTAAAAACTTTCGCTGTCGAAGATTTTCCAATTGGGAAAGTTTCTGAATATTTAAATAATTATTCTATATCTAATAAAAATTTAGATGATTATGTGCACTTCAAAGATGAAAAGTATTGCCGCAATTTAATTTATAAAGAAGATGATTTTGAAATTCTATTAGTTTGTTGGAAAGCTGGGCAGGTTGCTCCAATCCATGGACATGAAGGTGAAAAATGTTGGATGCGTGTAGAATCGGGTGCCTTAAGAGTATCTAACTATTTATTACAATCTCTTGACCCACTTACTTTAAATATGACAGAACAAATTAAAGGAGAAAGTGGTCATCTAGATGGGCCTGCAGAAATTCATTCAGTTGAAAACGTATACTCTGAGGATGCGGTAAGTCTACACGTTTATGCAAAACCATTTTCAAAATGTGATATTTATTGTTTGGAAACTGGTACTGTAGAAAGAGTTAAGCTTGTTTATGATTCGATTGATAAACAACTATGTTAATTTATTAGTTTTCTTTTTTTCATATCTTCTATAAATAAATAAAATTATAATTCCAGCTAGATTTGGAAACCAAACTTCAGGTCTTGACCAAGGAATTCCATCAAATGAAAAATCAGTAATTGGCCAAAGTAATTTTGTAGGAAAGTATGCTTTACTATGGAAGGGAAAATCAAGTAGAATATGGAAAGGCCAAGCCCACATTGCAAATGCAATATTTTTATTAAATCTTCTAACTATTGCGATACAAAGAAATGCACTTACAAAACTATGCGATATATCATAATTGATGAATACCCACCATGGAATAGAATTTAATGGTGGAGGTCCGCCCCCAATCACATGCGCATAATCACCAGAAATCAATCTATAAATTATTAGAATACCAAAAGAAAAAAGGTCGGGCATTGCGCCAAAAAAAAATGAAGGCCATGCAAGCCCTCTATACCCAAATAGTCCTCTTCCCCATAGAGCATGACTCAAAGTATCCATTACGAAATATCGGGGATGTTTTCATAGAGTTCTAATGATTCAGGATTTGATAATGCATCTCTATTTTTTACTTCGTCACCTTCAATAATTCTTTTAACTGCAATTTCAACTTTTTTACCATTAATTGTATATGGAATATCTTTTGTTTCTAAGGTAATACTGGGTACGTGTCTTGGTGAGCAATTAGTTCTAATTGAGGTATTAATTTTATTGATAAGATCATGATTGATTGAATCAGGTTCAATTAATTTTAAAAATAAAATAATTCTTTCATCCCCATCCCATGCTTGACCGATTACAAGACTATCTTCTACTTCTTCAAAACTTTCAACTATGCGATAAATTTCTGCAGTACCAATTCTTACACCACCAGGGTTTAAGGTAGCATCGCTCCTTCCAAAAATTTGAACACCACCATGTTCATTGATTAATATAAAATCACCATGATTCCAAATCCCCGGAAATTTTTTAAAATAAGCATTATCATATTTTTCATTATCTTGGTCATTCCAGAAATAAATAGGCATAGATGGAAATGGTTTTGTGCACACTAATTCGCCTTTATGATTTAATAATGATTTTCCATCGTTATCAAAAGATTTAACGGCCATACCTAATCCTCTACATTGTATTTCCCCTCTATGAACAGGTAGTATTGGATTTCCCCCCGCAAAACAAGATATGATATCTGTACCACCTGAAATTGATGATAGTTGAACATCGCGTTTTATTTGTTTATAAACATAATCATAACTTTCCTCTATCAAAGGTGATCCCGTTGATAATATTATTTTCATTGATTCCAAAGAATGTGAAGATATTGGTGATACATTTTCCAACTTACACGCATCAATAAATTTTGCGCTTGTACCGAAATGTGTAATTTGAAACTCATCAACCATATCCCACATTGAATTCGGGTCGGGATAGAATGGATTACCATCATAAAGAACAATTGTTGACCCGATTGCTAGATTACTTACAAGCCAATTCCACATCATCCAGCCACAAGTAGTAAAATAAAAAACAGTATCATCAATAGATATATTACTATGAAGTCTTAACTCCTTTAGGTGCTGAATTAATGTTCCGCCTGCGCCATGGACAATAGATTTTGGAAGTCCAGTTGTGCCGCTTGAATACATTATATAAAGCGGATGGTCAAATGGAAGTTGCTCAAAAATAAGTTGAGATGGATTCCCATCAATAAATTCATCCCAGAGTACTCCTTTATTTATTTTTGACTTATCAAAACTATTATCTACATATGGAGTAACGATTACTTTTTCTAGTGATGGTAGTTCCTTAACAATTGCATTTATTTTTTCTATAAGATCATATTCTTTACCATTATAATAATAAGCATTCGTTACAAATAATATTTTCGGATCTATCTGTTTAAATCTATCAAGGACTCCTTGGATTCCAAAGTCTGGTGAAGATGAAGACCATATAGCTCCAATAGAAGAAGTCGCCAGCATTGCAATTACAGTTTCAGGAATATTTGGCATAAACCCGGCAATTCGATCTCCAGGTTTTATTCCGTTACTTCGAAGTGAAGAAGAAATTCCTTCAACTGAATCATAAAGTTCATTATATGAAACAGTTTTAACTAAATTATTTTCATTCTTAAATAGTATAGCAGATTTATTTGTTCTTATTCTTAATAGATTTTCGGCATAATTCATTTTTACACCTGAAAACCATTTTGCGCCTTGCATTTTTTTGTCATTATCTATAATAGAAGAATAATTATTTGAGAATTCAATTGACATAAATCCCCAAATTGCTTTCCAAAAATCTGCAATATTATTGATTGACCAATCATATAGATCTGTATAGTCCTTAAGATCTATATCAAACCGTGAATTGACTTGGAGACGAAAAGCCTCCATTTGAGAGTTTTTTATTTGATCTTTACTTGGTTTCCAAAGGATTGAATTCATCATTTATTTTCAATAATAAAAAAGGCCTCTCGAAATTTACGAGAGGCCTTTTATTATTTTCTTCGATCAGGTTTTATTTTTCGACACTTAATTCTGAAGGAATGATCATTACCGCTGGCACCGCTGCATCACTTACCATATTATTAAACCTATACAAATCATCTGTTAGAACCTTGTTTAATTTTTTATAATGAACTTGAGCTTGAGATACAAGGTCTTCAAGAACATCATAAGATTGTGCTGTTGGCCTAGCATCAACACTTGAAACTACACGAACCAATGCAGCGATTTTATTATCTAACTTAATTGGGTAGTTCAAAGGGTCTTGTCTTGATTTAGATTTTACTTGAATTAACTCTTCTTCAATTGTTGATAAGGATTTTACTAATTCCTTTCCAGCTTTAGTTAAATTCTCATTTTTAAATCCAGATTCTTTCATCAAACTAGTAAGCGTATTAATCTGATCCTTTATGCTCCGAATTGTTAGAATTTTTTCATTTATTTCAGTTGTGCGATTTCTAATATCCATTAATAGATCAAATTGATCTTGGAAGTCAGATTGAGTTGTGCTAACTCTAGGATCTTTGAGAATATTGAATGTTTGAGTTTGGCTTTTTCCATCAACAGTCATTTTAACTTTATATTGTCCAGGAACTGCTTTAGGTCCAATATGTGTACCACCCCACATAACAGCATTAGGAACTTTTTTTGCATCTGGATATCTCATGTTCCATACAAAACGATTCATTCCTTTTTTTGTATCTGCAATTGGAGATGGATTCTTCATATCTTTTTTATTTGTGAATGTTTTTATTACATCTCCATCTGATTCCATGAATTCTAATTTAAATTCACTATCTTTATTTAACTCTTCATTCAAATAATAGAATGTCATTATTCCATTTGGTGGATTAGCACCCCAAGTTGGGCTAGGTCCACCCCATCCTCCACCAGCATTTAATCGGTAAGTATCTCGTGGTTTATATAGATGTAATTTTGAACCAGCAACTTTATTGTTTAATTGATGAAGTGGTGTTAGATCATCTAAGATCCAGAAAGAACGACCTTGAGTTGCAACTACAAGATCATTTTCTTTCACCACTAGATCAGTTATTGGAACAATAGGAAGATTCAATTGAAACGATTGCCAATCTCTTCCATCATTGAATGATACATACATACCTGTTTCTGTTCCAGCATATAACAACCCTTTTTTCATTGGATCTTCTCTGACGACTCTAGTGAATGCATCATTAGGAATTCCTTTTGAAATTAATTTCCAGGATTTTCCATAATTACTAGTTTTGTATAGATAAGGTTTAAAATCATCTAACTTATATCGTGTTACTGCCATGTATGCCGTTGCAGGATCATGTGGCGATTGATCAATGCTATTTACCATACCCCACTTTGGCATATTATTAGGGGTGATATCTGTCCAAGATTTTCCACCATTTTTTGTGATATGTACTCTACCATCATCTGTACCAATCCAAATCACACCTTTTTCTTGATTGGAAGGTGTAATGACAAAAATAGTACAATAGTATTCAACTCCCGTATCATCTTTTGTGATTGGTCCACCAGATTCAACTTGCATTGATTTTGTATTAGTAGAAAGGTCAGGACTAATTATTTCCCAGGATCCACCCTCATCAGTAGTTTTATGAAGATGTTGAGATCCAACATAAAGAGTCTTTGAATCAAAAGGATCAAACTCAATTGGGAAGTTCCATTGAAAACGATATTTCATATCTTGAACACCGTGTCCCATTGGGTTATCTGGATAAACAGTAATATTTCGTCTCTCACCAGTTGCATGATTATAACGTGTCAAAAAACCACTGTACGATCCAGCATAAACAATATTTGGATTTTCAGGATGTGGTGCTACATGAGCACTTTCTCCACCACCTACTGCATAATAGTCTCGTTCTGTAATCCCACCACCCATAGTTCGCGATGCAACAGATACAGTACTATTATCTTGTTGTCCTGCATATACTCTATAGGGAAATTGATTGTCAACATCAGCGCGGTAAAATTGGGCTGTTGGTTGATTATGGTAAGTACTCCACGTCGCCCCAGCGTCAAACGAAACTTGGCCTCCACCATCATCAGCAATAACTAAATGCTGTGAATCCGTTGGGTTAATCCAAAGATCATGATGGTCACCATGAGGCGTGCGGATTGAATTGAAAGTTTTTCCACCATCTTTTGAACGCCAGAATTGAACATTTAAAACGTATAGAACATCTTCATTTTCAGTATCTGCATACAAGCGAGTATAATACCAAGCTCGTTGTCGAAGATTATTATCAGAACTAGTTTTTTTCCATGTTTCACCACCATCATCTGAACGGAACAAACCGCCTTTTTGACTTTCAATTAATGCCCAAACACGATCAGAATTTAAAGGAGAAACTGTAACTCCAATAATTCCTACCATTCCTTCAGGTAGGCCTTTATTTTTAGTAATATCTTTCCATGTATCTCCACCATCTGTTGATTTCCATAAGCCTGAACCTTCTCCACCACTTTCAAGACTATATGGTGTTCGCTTAACTCTCCAGGTTGACGCATATATGATGCGTGGATTATTAGGATCTAGAATAAGATCGCAGGCACCTACTTCATCATTTATAAATAGAATTTTTTCCCATGTATCGCCACCATCTTTGCTACGATATACGCCTCTTTCTTCATTTGGTCCAAATAGATGTCCTAATGCTGCAACGTAAACAAGCTCAGGATTCTTTGGATGAACACGAATTCGTGGAATACGTCTTGAGTCTTTAAGTCCTTTAAATTTCCATGTTTTCCCTGCATCTGTTGATTTCCATACTCCATTACCATGGGAAACATTACCACGAACTGTTACTTCTCCACCCCCAACATAAATTACATTTGGATCCCATTCACTTACTGTAACAGCTCCAATTGATCCACCAAAATAACCATCTGAAATGTTGTTCCAAGTTTGGCCACCATTATTTGTTTTCCATACTCCACCACCAGTCGCACCAAAATAAGCTAGAAACTTATCGCCTGCCACACCGGTTGAAGCCGCTGAACGACCACCACGGAATGGGCCAATATTTCTATATTTCATTCCATTAAATAATTCTTCTTTGAAACGTTCTGTCGCTCCAAGAATAGTAAATCCTATGATACTATAAATTATAGTTCTAGATATCATTTTATTCATTTTTATATAACCTCCATATTACAAAATATATTTTTTTAGCTATTGATTGTAGGTCAGATTAATTGTTTTCTGCAAGAGATTAAAATAAATCATCTTAATTTTATTACGCTAATATTCAAATAATATGATAAACTTATAATAATGAAAATTGCTTTTTTAACCTCTGGAGGTATAGCACCTTGTTTATCAGCATCGATTGGTGCTTTAATTCAATCATACTATGAACTTGATAAAAATGTTGAATTGTTGGGCTATATGAATGGATATCGTGGTTTATTAATCGGTGATACAATTGAGATTCCATCTTCAATTCAAAATAAAACAGATATTTTATTTCAGTATGGTGGAAGTCCCATCGGCAATAGCAGAGTTAAGCTTACAAATATAGATGATTGTGTAAAGCGTGGATATGTTAATGCTGGTCAAGATCCCATTAAAGTTGCTGCAGATCAATTAGTTAAAGATAAGGTAGATATTTTACATACAATTGGAGGTGACGATACAAATACAATGGCAGCAAAACTTTCTGATTATTTAAAAAATAATAATTATGAATTAACGGTGGTTGGATTACCAAAAACAGTAGATAACGATGTTTTTCCAATTTCACAAACTCTAGGGGCATGGACCGCAGCAGAGCAGGGAGCGATCTTTTTTGAAAATATTTCGAATGAAAATACAACCAGTCATCGCCAATTAATTATTCATGAAGTTATGGGAAGAAATTGCGGATGGTTAACTGCCTATACCGCAAAAGAATATCACAAAAGATTAATGAAAAGAACTTTTTTACCTGAGTTACTTATTGACCAATCAAGATGGGATGTTGATGCAATATATATACCAGAAAAAGATTTAGATTTTGAATCAGAGTGTGAGCGATTAACAAAAGTCATGGACGAAAAAGATTCTGTAAACATTTTTTTGAGTGAAGGCGCTGGAACCAGTACCATTGTTAATGAATTAAAAGATTCTGGAGAATCAATAACACTGGATGCTTTTGGACATGTAGCACTAGATGAGCTTAACCCCGGCCAATGGTTTGCGAAACAGTTTGCTAAAAAACTAAATGCTGATAAAACATTGGTTCAAAAAAGTGGTTATTTTGCAAGAAGTGCAGCACCAAATTCTCAAGACCTCGATCTAATTCAACGTTCTAGCAAATTAGCAGCAGATTATGCACTTCAAGGCAAAAGCGGTGTTGTTGGTATGGATGAAGATGATCAAGATCAACTTACTTTGATTGGATTTGAAAGGATCAAAGGTGGTAAACCTTTTGATTTTGAACAGAGCTGGTTTAATGATCTACTTACTGATATAGGTCAACCAAAATAAATTATTAAGGAAAATAAAAATGGATTTGAAAAACTTAGAAGCAGTTGCTGAAGCAATGGTTATTCCTGGGAAAGGCATTCTTGCTGCAGACGAAAGCACTGGAACTATAGGCAGTAGGCTTTCTCAGATTAATACTGAAAGTTCTTCTGAAACACGTAATGCTTACAGAGACCTCTTATTTAGTGCCGATGGTATAGAAGAATATATAAGTGGTGTGATTATGTATGATGAAACCCTTAGGCAATCTTCATTAAGTGATGGTAAGCCATATCCAGAATATTTATCCGAAAAAGGTATTCTTCCAGGAATCAAAGTTGATACTGGTGCCCATGATTTACCTGGTAGTGAGGGGGAAAAAATAACTCAAGGGCTTGATGGTTTAAACGATAGATTGAAGGAATATAGAGGAATGGGTGCCCGTTTTGCAAAATGGCGGGCTGTTATTAATATTACCGAAGATAATCCTAGTGGTTATTGTATCAGTACTAATGCACATGCATTAGCAAGATATGCCGGTTTATGTCAGGCGAATGATATAGTCCCAATTGTAGAGCCTGAAATTTTAATGGATGGTGATCATGATATTGATGACAGTTTTGTGGTAACCGAGGAAGTTCTCCATACTGTATTTTTTGAATTGTATTCACAGGGTGTTCAATATGAACAAATGATATTGAAACCTAATATGGTTCTTTCAGGATACGATGCAAATGATAGAGCAGGTATTGATGAGGTAGCAGATGCAACTTTACAATGCTTTTTAAGAACAGTCCCAGCTGCTGTTCCTGGAATTGCATTTTTGTCTGGAGGACAAAGTGATGAAGATGCTACTGCTCATCTAAATCGAATGAATCAAATACTAGGTGAAAATAAGCCATGGAATCTGTCTTTTTCATATGGTCGTGCACTCCAACAGCCTGCTTTAAAAGCTTGGCTTGGAAAAAGTGAAAATGTTACTGCTGCGCAAGATGCTTTAATAAATAGAGCAAAATTGAATAGTTTGGCTACAGTTGGAAAATATTCTACAGATATGGAAAAATAATAATTTCTATAACGTTATTTTAAATACCAGACTATATGAAGGGACCCATTTATTATCTTCAAAATCGGTAACATACTTATAATATATACTTGGTACCCCATATCGATTTTCTTGTAGATCAATTCCAACCATTACCCAATTTTTATTATACGATTTTTTTTCAAAATCATAAAAAAATTCATTACCGATATATGGTTTGATACTTTTAAATCTAATATTTGATTTTGCTGTGATTCTAAAACGATTTCTCATAGAATTATCTCTACCATCTCTAATTCTTAGCTCTTGTCTTGATTTAATTGACCATTTGATTTTATCAGAATTAATAGTTTTTTGAATCTGGGCAAGAGGTCGCTTTTCTAAGGACCATTCATTTTCATTTTTTCGATAAACACTTCGATATTGAACACTAGTTAACCATGTTTTTCCAATGGGAAATCTTAATCCAAAATCAAAATGACGATGATGTAATCCTTCCTCGTTAGTTCTAAAATCAATTTCACTAGAAATATTGAATCCAAAGGTGCTTTTCCTAATAACAAGTTTTTGTGAATGATTAATGCCTTGACTAAATAGCGGAAGGGCACTTAGAATAATGATGATATACTTTTTTCTCATTATTTTGTTTTAATTAATAAAAATGTTGATCCAAAATTTTCATTATCTGTCATCAATATTAAATCTGAATCATGAAAAAGCATTGCCTCAACTTTTTGTTGTTTAAATATCATAACAGGTTTTTGAAGATCAGGATGGATGAGCTCAAATTTTCCAGCGGGATTAATTTTACCAATATCATACAATGCAGTAGAGAATGGTCCATTATTACCAGGGTCCGATGTAGCTGATGTCCAGATATCTCCATTCTGATTTATTGAAAGATCCGCAATATTTCTTTTATTTTTCATGGGTTCTTTTAAATCCAAAGTATATGAATTCATATCATAGAATCTCATTTTTTTATGATTAAAAAATACTGTTATTAATTTTGATTTTCTTGTATCAGAACCTCGGTCCCCATATATAAAAACTAATCCTTGGCTAGAATCATAAATTGTTAGTCCCTCTAAATTCATATTCCATCTAAGTCCTGGTAGTGTAAAAGTATTTAATACATCTATACGATAATCTATTGGATCAATATACACTTCATAGCACTTACCAGTACTTTCCATAAGAATAAAACGATTTTTATAATTAGGTAATTTTTCTGCTGCTTCTAAGTCGTAAGGTAAAAGGGCTTCAGGCCAAACTAATTTTGAAATTTTTAATTTTTTATCAATATAACTTAAACGAGCTTGGTTTTTCTTTTTATTATCATGTACCACAATATATCCATCATTAAATGGTGCTAGACCACTTATCGAATATTCTCTTGTATCATGTATCTGAGACCAATTATTTCCTTGCCCAATTAGAATTAGTGGAAATATTAATATTATGAATCTATTCATCATACCAGAATTTGAAAGGGTTTTTAGATAAATAAGCATTAAAATATTTTTTATTTCCAGTCACTTCTTTTTTTATCCATTTTGGTAAATCGAATAATTCATTTTCTGATTCCAATTCAATCTCTGCCAGCCAAAGCCCTTCATTAAGTTCATGGAATTGATCTATTTCCCACACTTTTTTATCAATAGTGATTTTATATCTGGTTTTGAAGATAATATTATCATTAAAAAGTTCGATAAGGATTTTTGCATCTTTTATTGGAATCTCATATTCAAACTCATTACGAGTCATACCTTTTTCGCTTGTTTTAATTGTTAATATTGCAATCTCGTTCTTAGTCCGAATTCTTACAATTCCTTGTTCTGTTATGGCTATGTAAGTTTGAATATATTTTTCGCCATGAATATTTTTTGGCAAAAGATTTTCGTTGATGAGAAATTTTCTTTCTATTTCTTTACCCATTTGTCCTATTTATTCCATAAATAATGATTGATGTTAACATGCCTGGATAAAACGGTTCAAGTTCAAGAGGATAATTTCCAACTATTTGACCAATAATGATCCAAATGGATGAAACTAATATGGGTATGATCATCATAGGTAAAATTGTAATCTTCATTGATGAAAAAGATATAAGAAAAGGAAGGATTAGTCCTGGAATTAAAATCGATCCTAATATGTACCAAAGTTTTACCACAGATGGAATAATAAAAGCTAAACTTAGAGCAATTAAAGCAGTTACAATTAATCCTTCACGGATAAAATTTGTAGATGTCATATCCCACTCTTTACTATTCATTCCTTTTTGAGATCTAATTCTCCATAAAATATCTCGGCCAAAAGTAATTGCACTTATAAACCCTAATGAATCTATTGTTGACATAATAGTAGCTAAAAGTCCAGTAATAAAAATTCCATATACTAATGGAGGTAGAACTAATGCTCCAAGTCTAGGATAGCTAAATAAAGGATCACCATTTGTCAATAAAACTTTTGCATACATTCCTGTAGATAAAGTGAGTATATCAAAAATAAACCAAAAACAAATTGCAATTAAAATACCATTTTTTGCAGTCTTAGCTGATTTAGCAGCTGCACAACGTTGATAGAATCCAGGATCAACAAAAGTCCAGAGTGCAATAAAAAACCATGCCAGTATATATTGAATCGATGCGCCTCCAGTGAAATCTAAATGTGATTTGGGTAATGTATTTAATGAAATAGAATTAATTGAAGAATATTTTATACAGTAATAAAGTAATAAAATGAATCCTAAGAACATGAACACAATTTGAATAAAATCTGTTCGAATAATTGATCTGAATCCGCCGAACCAAATATAGCATAAACTAATGGTAGTGGATAATAGAAGTGAAAAGCTAAATGGTAAACCTAATGAAAATTGGAGAAGTACACCTACACTTAATATGTATGGAGCTGGACTTGACAGAACTAAAATGTAAAGTGCGCTAATAATACCTGCAGTTTTTCCATATCGGCTATGAAATTGATCAGGAATTGATGTGGAATTAAGACGATTTATTTTTCCAGCAATAAAAAATGCAAATATCAATGCAAATAGATAGTAAGGTAATCCAAAAACAAACCAGGTTTGAAGTCCAAAGAGATAAGTATTTTCTCCAATGCCAAGGATTCCACCATACCAAGTAGCTGTAAGTGTGATTACAAAGCTAGGCAAACTTAATCTTCGACCTGCAAGAATATATTCGTCAGGTTCATTTTTATTATTAGTTCTGTAAAATCCAAGAAAAAGAATACATAATAAATAAAAGCCTAAGACTAAAAGGTCAAGCCAATGCATAAATTAATCCTATTAAGAGTGTTCTCGAAAAACTAGAATAGGGTCAGAGCATTCAACAGTAAAACTAGACCCAGTAGATTGGTTAGAGATTCCTTTTTGTGGAGGTTCTATAGGAGAATTATTGAGTAGATATTTTAATGATTTGGTTTTCACAACACTATTTGGTTTTTGAGGAAAAAGTGAAATTATTTGTCCAATAAACGAATCGAATGATTGACTTCCTTTGTGACATGTAATTGTAAAATGATTAGTGATGAGATTAATAGAAATTTTATCATAGTAATGAAAAAGGATATACAGATTTGCCAAAGTCATATCCTCTCTAAGCCCAGTTGATCCAAGTATGGTTACATTATCTATATTATTCATTATAACCCAATCCATGGCTTTTTCTAAATCAGAGTTTTCCGTATTGCTATCATGAATTTTGATTCCATTGAATTCATATTTTGGATCTATAGAATCCATATCTCCAATAATAACATGAGGAATCAATTTAAGTTCAGAAAGTTTATTTACGGATCCATCAGTACAGATAACTGTTCCTGCAGATTGCAATTGATTTAATGGAACGTGAGTTTTTGGAAATTCACCATTCGCAAGAATAACAACTGGAGATCTAAATGATTTATTCATTATTTATATTCAAAGTTATATGTTTATTTGAACAAATCATAAAAGGGTTTGCCTAGGGTTTGATAAGAGGGGTAAACTGATACTCAATGATAACAATTTATATGTTATTTATATAGTTTGATCGATAGCCTATTGGGGGTTTAAAATCATGAAAGGCATATTTAAAATATTATTTTTATGAATGAGATTGAATCCAAATATTCCGATCATCCATTAAGAGGATGGTTTATTAAGCAAAGTATTGTTTTCCCATTAAGAACAATACTTGTTTCACTCATTTTTACAATTGTAGCAGCTTCTGGAGTCCGTTTTTTTATGATTGATGATGACATGATGAAGATACTACCTAAAGAACTTGATTCAAGAATTTCATGGGATATAATTCAAGAAGAGTTTGGTAGTACTGAAGTAATCTTTATTGCATTTGGGAAAAAGGATGAATCAATTTTCAATCAAGATGCCTTAGCTTCATTATGGGATGTTGGAGAACAACTTGAGGCAACTAATGAAGTTGAAGAGATTACTTCTATATCAACCATTACAAGGATGGACAACCTTGATGGTTTTATGGAAGTGGATGATCTTCAGCCATATAGAGATGTGACTTTAGATGAAGTTGAAGATATAAGACTTTACCTTGAAAAAAATCCAACAATTAAAAAACGTTTTGTTAGTGAAGATGACGAGTACTTTATGATGATGGTTCAACCATATACAAGTGATGGACTTAATTATTTTAGGGATAAAGTTGTATCTATTGCAGATCCAATCTTATCTAACTATGATATATATTATGGTGGCCAAGCATATGTGACTGGTACAATGCCTGCAATGATTCGCGATGATGTAATTATTCTTGCAAGGATTGGAATCCTAATTATGGTAACAATCCTGCTAATTAATTTAAGGAGCATAGCTGCTGTAGGAATGGTGATCATGGTAATTGGTTTATCTTTATTTGCAATGATTGGATCTATGGGATGGATATATTATTTAACTGGATCTGATCGATTCTTATTTACTCTTGCTAATACTTCAATGCCAATTATACTGTTGACAATAGCTAATTCGGATGGAGTTCATGTAGTATCTAAGTTTTTTAAAGAACTTAGAATAAAAAAAGATACTAAAAGTGCTGTCGCATCAACAATGGATTCATTATTAATTCCAATCTTTCTTACAAGTATTACTACCATTGCTGCATTTGGAACATTAACATTATCTCCTCTAGAACCTCTATTTGGTTATGGCATTATAATTGGAATAGGTATAGCGTGGGCTTGGTTATTAAGTTCATTTTTATTACCATCAGTGATTACTCTTAAAAGTTGGAACCTTAAATCGAATGCAATTTCGAAGCCTAGTTTTTTTGAAAAAATTATAAATAAACTTGGAAAAGTAGTTTTTACTCATCCTAAATATATTTTTTCTATAGGAGCTTTTTTTGTTTTAATAGGTTTAACAGGTTTATCCAAAGTAATTGTTGATGTCAATATGACAAACTTTTTTAAGCCGGGAACAGAAATTCGCGACACAATGGATTTTATGGATAATAAAATGACTGGTACAGTTGATATTCGAGTGAGAGTTGAGGGAGATATGAAAGATCCTAAAACCCTATCAAGTATGCGTAAACTTCAAAAATCAATGGAGAAGGATGAAAAAGTTTTAACTAGTTTTTCCATTGCAAATGTAGTTGAACAGATGCATCGAACTGTAATGGATGATGACCCTGATTTTGAAGTTGTCCCTGATGATCGTAAAAAAGTGAATAATTTATTTACTATGTATTCAATGTCAGGTGACCCAGATGATTTTTCTACACTAATTGATTACGAATATGAAGTAGGATTGATAACCGCATTTTCTAAAGTGATGACGACCAAAGAAATTTTTGCTTATGTTAATGAAATGAACAATCAAGTTAAAGCAATTATGAATCCTAACTTAAGTGTGGATTTTACTGGGATGATAGTCATATTAAGAGACTTAGTTATTATGGTTGTAAGATCTTCAGCTTTAAGTATTATTTTTTCATTGATTATCATTGGAATTATCGCATCAATCTTTTTTAAAAGAATATTATGGGGAATTCTAGCTGTAGTTCCACTAAGTTCAGCTGTAATAATTAATTTTGGATTTATGGGATATTTTGGCATTGAATTAAGTCATATTACTGCGTTATTATCATCAGTAATTATTGGTGTAGGTGTTGATTTTGCAATCCATTATATTTCACAGTATAGGCGTCTTTCTAGGACATCTGATATAAAAAAATTAAGTCGTAATGTAGTAGATGATGTTGGTTATCCTATTATATTAGATGCTGCGTCAAATATGGGATTTGGCGCTTTGCTATTTTCTGCATTTGTTCCGATTCAATACATTGGAGGATTGATGGTTTTTGCTATGGTATCAACTTCCTTAGGCACACTTACAGTTTTAGCCGCATCAACTGAATTAATGAAAAATCGATTAGTAAATAAGGGATAGTAGGCATGACAATATTATTCAAAATATTTATTATTACATCTTTTGTATTTGGCCAATCAGGATTAGAAATCGCACGGATGGTAGATAATAGAAAAACACCTAAAGATTTATCTAACGTAGCTAAAATGATTTTAACAAATTCAAAAGGAAAGACAAGGATAAATAAGATGGCATCACGATCGATGGATGGTAATAAAAAACAAATCATATGGTTTTTGGAACCAAAAGATGACAAAGGCGTAGCATTTTTAAAAATCGAGCATAATAATAAAGATGATGAAATGAGAATGTGGTTACCTGCTTTTAATAAAGTTCGGCGAATTTCCTCAAAGAAAAAAGGAGACTCTTTTATGGGCTCTGACCTTAGCTATGAAGATATGTCAAATAGAAATATTGATGAATATACTTATAATAGACTTGATGATGTATTGATTGATGGAAAAACTTGTTATGTGATTGAAACGATTCCTGATTCAAAATCTCGGTCATCATATTCAAAACACATAACATGGATAGATAAGAAATCTTTGATGTTTGTTAAAGAAGAATCATTTGATCGGAGAGGTAATTTAAAGAAGGAAAAAGAATTTTCTTTTTTAGAACTAACGGGATATTTTGTTATGAATCGTATTTATGTTAAGGATGTGCAAAAAAAACATTCAACAGAAGTCACATTTGATAGATTAGAGGTTGATACGGGTATTTCATCAAATCTTTTCCAGGAAAAAAATTTAAAACGTTTGCCAAATTTTTAACTTATATAATCAAGTGAAAAAAATAATTACATTACTACTTATTTCTTTTTCAGTCGCTCAATTCAATTACTCGGGTGAAATAAATCCACATGTGATGACAAGAACCTCTAATAATACACAAATTAATTTACCATATAGAATGATGTCCTTAAACCTAGGTATGA
>CEOQ01182151.1_pt1 | contig 17093 bp, 15 predicted proteins | sample 361351 | NCBI WGS metagenome assembly CEOQ01 (sample SAMEA2619907, study PRJEB7988) | marine metagenome | biome: marine biome (ENVO:00000447); feature: deep chlorophyll maximum layer (ENVO:xxxxxxxx); material: "saline water (ENVO:00002010), including plankton (ENVO:xxxxxxxx)" | depth 60 m | reverse complement strand
AAAAAAAATAATTCAAAATTTTTGGGATTTAAAAATGATAAAATACCCGGTGGATATATTTAATTTAAATTTTAAAAAAATTTCGGCTCTAGAGGGATGGGGAGAATTATCTTCATCTAATTTACAAAAAGCTATTAAAAATTCACAAAAAGTATCACTAGACAAACTAATTTTTTCAATAGGAATAAGACACATAGGTCAGGAAAACGCTAAAACTTTAGCAAAATATTTTATAAACATTAAAAAATTTGAAGAAATTCTTGTTGGTGAAAAAAGAAAAAAAATTTTAAATAATCTTTTAGAATTAGATGGTATTGGAGAAACTCAAATTAAATCGTTAGAAATATTTTTTTCAAATTCTAGCAATTTACATACAGTTTCTAATTTGATTAAGAAACTAAATGTCACTGAAGTGAAAACAAGCAAATCAGGAATTTTTTATGGGAAAACAATCATGTTTACCGGAGGCTTAAGTAAAATGAGTAGAGCTGAAGCCAAGGCTTTAGTTGAAAAAGAGGGTGGTAAAATTTTAGGGACGGCAAGCAACAAACTAGATTATTTAATTGTAGGAGATTCAAAGCCAACTAATAAAAAAATAGAGAAAGCCAAGCAGCTAAATATTGAAATTATTAATGAAAACAGATGGTATACACTATTGAATAGGTGAACAAGCTTCTATTAATTTCTGTTTTTCTTCAGAACTCATAAATTTAAATAAATTTTTTTTAACTTTATTATGATACTTATTTAGCCATCCAATTTCTTTTTTATTAAGCATATTTTTTTTAATCAAACTTTTTTCTATAGGGGCCATTGTTAATTCTTCAAATTTATTTTTTTTAACATAAATTAAATTTTCAATACGAATACCATACCTTCCTTCTTTGTAATATCCTGGTTCGTTAGAAATTATCATACCTGGTTTTAAATTTACTTTATTAATTTTTGAAAATGACTGTGGACCCTCATGCACATTTAAAAAATATCCAACTCCATGACCAGTTCCGTGGGGATAATCTAAATTTATTTTTTGTAATGGTATTCTTGCATTTCGATCAATTTCAGAACCTGTAGAATTTTTTTTAATTGCGTAGTCTGAAACTGCTATATGGCCTTTTAGAACACGCGTATAAATATCTTTTATTGACTTAGAACTATTGCCGAGAGAAATTGTTCTTGTAACATCAGTTGTGCCAAAAGAATATTGGCCACCTGAGTCGACCAAATATAAATCACCTTTTTTTAAAGCCCTATTTGATTTGTAAGAAGCTTTGTAATGAATTATAGCACTATTCGGGCCCGTGCCCGAAATTGTACTAAAACTTGGAAATTTATAGTTTTTATTCATTTTTCTAAAATTTTCAAGTTTTTCTTGAGCAGAAATTTCTGTAATTTTTTTCTTCATAAAATTTTTTTTTATCCAAAATAAAAATTTAGTTAAAGCGACACCATCAATCATATGGCTTTTTTTCATATTTTTTATTTCTGTAGAATTTTTTATAGATTTAAAATAATAAATTGGGTCTATTTTTTTTATAATCTTATTTTTTTTTATAATTAAATTTCTAAAATAAATTGAACATGACAGAGCATCAAGTAAAATAGTTTTTTTTGATAAATTTTTTAATTTTTCTTCAATTTTATTTTCATTATTAAACTTTATTTTTTTAGATAATTTAGTTTTTATTTTTTTTATTTTCTTTATTTTTGAAAAAAAGTTTATATTTCCTTTTTTGTCAATTAGTAATCTAGAGTTTGGTATAGGTGAATAAGTTGAGTCGAAACCTCTAATATTTAAAATCCACGCAATATTTTCTGGTGCTGTTACTAATGAATAATCTATTTTATTTTGTAAAAGAAATTTTTTAACTCTCGTTATTTTTTTTTGAAAACTTTCACCAGCATTTTTTTTTGAAATGGAAAAAAAAGGTTTTATGATATCTTTGGGTTTTTTTGACCAAATAACATCTATTAAATTTTTATTTATAGGTTGTAAAATAATATTTTTTATTTTAAATAAATAACTTAATTGATTTTCACTATATAATTTTGGATCAAAACCAATTGTGATTTTTCTATTATATTTTAAAACATTTTTAGGATATTTTTCAGGGATGGTGAATATTTTAAAATTTTTTCCAGATTGTATTTTAGCCTGAATAGTATATCTACCGTCAACGAATAAATAGTTTTTGTTTCTTAAAATTATAGCAAATCCAGCCGAGCCAGAAAAATTTGATATAAATTTTAATCTATCACTAGACTCACTTACATATTCATTAAAATATTCATCATTTTTTGGTATTAAATAACCATCTAGTTTATAAATTTTTATCAACTTTTTTAATTTTTTTATTTTATTCATTTAATTCTTTTTAATTTATTTTTTTGTAATCTTGCCCAACCTGGACTTCTTATCCCCTCATCATAAGTGATATCCTGGTTAAAAAAGAAATCATCATTTTCTTGATCTTGAATTTCTTCCTTTTTAATATTTTTTTCGGGTAGTTCATTGATAAATCTTGAAGCAAAAGATTCAACCCAATCTCCCCGATACATTCTATTCATTACAAAAGATATAAATGCTTCCTTCTTAGCTCTTGTAATACCAACGTAAGCTAAACGTCTTTCTTCTTCCAAAGCTAGATCTCCTTTTTCTTCTAAAGATTTTTGATGAGGAAACAAACCTTCCTCCCATCCTGGTAGAAAAACAACGTCAAACTCAAGTCCTTTAGCAGCATGCATAGTCATCAAATTAACTTTTTGTCCCTGCCAATCCTGGTCTATTGAAGTAGCCAAAGCCACATGCTCTAAAAATCCTTGCAAATTATCAAAATCTCTCATTCCTCGAATTAATTCTTTTAAATTTTCTAATCTACCCTCACTTTCTAAATCTTTTTTATTTTTTAACATTTCAGAATAGCCAGATTCATCTAAAATTATTTCCATTAATTCATAATGCTTTTTTATAAGCATATCTTTTCTCCATTTAGCGAAAAGATTTAATATTTTAATTAAATTTGATCTAGTTTTAAGTTTTATTTTGTTTAGTTGTAAAAGTTCATAAGCAGAATCTTCCAATGATTTCTTATTTTTTCTACCCCAGTCATATAATTGTTTTACAGAAGTATCGCCAATAGATCTTTTTGGCACATTAATAATTCTTTCGAATGCTAAATCATCATTTTTTTGATTAACTATTCTTAAAAAAGCAATACTGTCTTTAATTTCGGCTCTTTCATAAAATTTTGTTCCTCCTACAACTCTATAACCCATCCCAATTTTTAAAAATCTTTCTTCAAATTCTCTAGTTTGGAAAATAGCTCTAACTAATATAGATATATTATTTAATGAATATTTTTTTTTAAGTTGTTTTTCAATAATATCACTAGTTCCTCTTGCTTCGTCTCTTCCATTTTTATAACAATTTAATTTAACCAACTCTCCATTTTGACCTTCTGTCCATAATTTTTTTCCTAACCTATCATTATTGTTAGCAATAAGTCCTGAAGCAGCGCTAAGTATATTTTGAGTTGATCTATAATTTTGTTCAAGTTTAATAACTTTAGTATTTTTATATGTTTTATTAAAGTTAAGGAAATTTTTTATTTCAGCGCCTCTCCAACTATAAATAGATTGATCATCATCACCAACGCAACATATATTATTATTTCTTTGGGCAAGTAAGTTTAACCACTTACTTTGTATAAAATTTGAATCTTGATATTCGTCAACAAGTATGTACTTAAAGTTTTGTAAATATAATTCCAATATATCAGAATTGTTTTCAAACATTGTTACGCAATGTAAAATTAAATCTCCAAAATCACATGAATTTAAAATTTTTAATCTTTCTTGATAAGCGACATAAATTTTTAAAATTGATTTTTCTAAGGGAAATCCTTTCTTTATGTTCACATCCTTAGGAAGAAGACCTTTATTTTTCCATTGATTGATTAAAGATAAAATAAACTGTGGAGCTATTTTTTTAACATCTATATTGTCCGCTTTACAAATATTTTTAATTAATCTTAGCTGATCTTCTTGATCTATAATTGTAAAACGAGAATTTAAATTAACAGCTTCAGCATGCTTCCTTAAAATTTTAGCACAAACTGAATGAAATGTTCCCAGCCAGGGGATTGATGTTTGTTTTTCTTTTAAAAATACCGCTACTCGATTTTGCATTTCTCTCGCAGCCTTATTTGTAAATGTGACGCACAAGATTTGATTTGGCCAGGCCTTTTTTTCTTTAATTATATGTACTACTCTTGCAGTTAAAACTCTAGTTTTGCCTGATCCCGCGCCAGCGACTATTAGGCAGGGCCCCTCTAGATCAAGTATAGCTTCTTTCTGCTTTTTATTTAAAGAACCTAAATAATTTTGTTTGCTAATTTCCATTAAATTTATATTTTACCATTTTAAATCTAATTATATTTAAAAAAAGCAAAAAAAATGAAATACATTAATTTTAAAAGATTCAAAATTTTAAATTTATTAAATAACATCTATATAAAGATATATAGTTTTTCAAAATTTTATAAATACTTTTATGGAAAGAGTTATAGACTTTTAAGGTCGTTTAGTAACATAAATTTAAAGCTATACAACCCATTATATTTATACAAAAAGATAAATTTAAAAAAATTAAGATTTTTATTAATTTATATTATTGGAGCACCAATTATTGCAATAATTATATATTTAATTGTTCCAATATTTTATAAATATGACAAATCTAAAATTTCAAATTTAGTTTGTGCAGATTTCAAAATTCAATGTACAATTAAAGGCGAGGTTAAATATTCTTTATTTCCCACACCAAGATTAAAGATAAATAATATGGAAATAAAAAATTTTAAAGGTACAAAAAAAGTTTTAGCTAAAATAAAAAATACTTCAGTAAAAATTTCAATACACAATTTATATAATAAAAAAAATTTTAACTTCAATAAAATAAATATCAACGAAGCCGAAATTAATTTAAATTACAAACATCTAAAAAAATATAAAAATTTAATTAAAGCAAAATTAGATTCAAATAGCAAAATATACTTAAAGGAAAGTAAAGTAAATTTTTTTGATAATAAAAAAAAAGTAGTAGTTATAAGTGATATTAATTCAAAATATAAATCTTCAAAAAATATTGATTTAGTTGAATTAAACGGAAAACTAGTTAATGAGGATATTTATATAAATTTTAAAAATGAAAAAGATAAATTAGAAAAAACTTTTACTCTAAAACTCCCAGACTCAAAAATTTTTGCAAAAATTGAAACTACAGACTCTTCTAATAATGCTATAATTGGAAAAGGCTTAATTAAGAAAGGAAAGAATAGAATAACAAGTATATTTAATTACAAGAATGATGTAATTGAAGTACAGCACGCAAATTTAAAAAACGACTTCTTAGATGGAAAGTTCAAAGGATCTATTAGATTTTTGCCTTACTTTGGTTTTGATATAGATATGACTTTAAATACTGTTAATTTTAATAGATTATACAGTTCTCTAAATGATTTACAAAAAATAGATCAACAAAAATTATTTAAAATAAACAAAAAATTAAATGGGAAAGTTAACCTCTCTGCAGATAAAATTTTTTCAAAACATACTTTAATTAATTCTTTCGAATCAAGATTAAGATTTATAAATGGCAATATTTTAATTGAACAATTTTTGTTTAATTTAGGAAAATTAGGTGCTGCAGATTTAGTAGGTGTTATTAAAAATGATGTTAAATTTTCAAATCTAAAGTTTGAAAATAATATTTTTTTAGATAATTTGAAAAAATTTTATAATAAATTTGGCGTTTATAATAAAGAAAAAAATTCTTCAAATATCTATATTGAAGGAAATTTTGATCTGGTTAATTTAAATTTGCATTTACATGAAATAACCACAAACCAAAATTTGAAAGCAGAAGATGTATCTTATATTGAAAAAGAATTTAATAATATAGTTTTAGAAAATGGTTATGAAACTTTATTTGATTTTAAGAAACTTAAAGAATTTGTAAAAACAATAACAGAAGAAACTAATTAGTTTAATAAGGTTTAACCATTTTTCTTGGATCTACAATTTTATCGTACTCTTTTTCATTTATTAATCCAGATTTAATTGCTTCCTCTTTTAAAGTAGTATTATTTTTGTGTGCTTTCTTTGCTATTTTTGCAGCATTATCATAACCAATTTTTGGCGACAAAGCAGTGACCAGCATCAGTGAATTGTCTAAATATTTTTTTATTTTTTTTTTATCAGCTTTTAATCCTCTAATGCAATAATTAGAAAAACTTTTTGCTGAGTCAGCCATAATATGTATTGATTGTAAGATGTTATGTATGATTAGTGGTTTAAAAACATTAAGCTCAAAATGTCCATGTGATCCTGCCATAGTAATACCATTGTGATTACCAATAACTTTTACACAAACCATAGTAACAGCTTCACATTGAGTAGGGTTTACTTTTCCAGGCATAATAGAAGAACCAGGCTCATTTTCTGGAAGTATTAATTCACCATATCCAGCTCTAGGTCCAGAGCCCAAAAATCTAATATCATTAGCTATTTTCATTAGGCACACTGCTGTGGTATTCATTGTTCCTGAAAAATTAACTATAGCGTCATGAGCAGCTAACGCAGCAAATTTATTTTTTGCAGGTTTAAAAGGTAACTTAGTTATTTTTTTTAATTCTTTTACTATTTTTATATCAAAACCTTTTTTGGTGTTTAAGCCTGTTCCAACAGCAGTTCCTCCTTGTGCCAAAAAATAAATTTCACCTAGAGCTGATTCAATTCTTTTTATACATTTGCTCAACTGGGAATGATAAGCCGAAAATTCTTGGCCTAATGTAATAGGAGTGGCGTCCTGAAGGTGAGTTCTTCCAATTTTTACAATTTTATTAAATTGTTTAGATTTTTTTTTTAACTCCGATTCTAGCAATTTAAGACTAGGCAATAATTTTCCTTTAGCTCTAATCGCTATTGCCATATGCATTGCAGTAGGAAATACATCATTCGTAGATTGAGATTTATTCACATGGTCATTGGGATGTACTGGTTTTTTACTACCCAACTTACCTCCAAGAATTTTAATTGCGCGATTCGATATAACCTCATTCACATTCATATTGGTTTGGGTTCCCGATCCAGTCTGCCAAACCTTTAAAGGAAAATGATCGTCAAGTTTTCCTTTTATAACTTCTTCTGCCGCTTTGATGATTGCCTTACTAATTCTTTTATCAAGATGATTGTTTTTAGCATTAACTATAGCGGCGGCTTTTTTAATCATAGCAATTGATTTAATAACTATAGGCCTAACCAAAAAATCACCAATATCAAAATATTTATTTGATCTTTCTGTGGATGCTCCCCAGTATTTATCTTGAGGAACCTTTACAATTCCTAAACTATCATATTCTTTTCTAAATTTCATATAATGAGGACATGATTGTTATAATATAGTAAACTTTAATAGGCAAGATTTTTATGGAGTTTAAAAAATTTTTTAAAACAAATTTAACCGTTTCTTTAATACTTGTTTTGTCTTTCTTCATAATTGTAAATAATTTTTTCAGATTTTTCCAAAATAACAATGTGTATGAATTTGACCCATGGTTAAGCAATTATCAAGGTGGCTTTGTCCGAAGAGGACTTCCTGGAGAATTTTTTTACCAAATACACGAAATTTTTAATATCCATCTGGGGTGGATTGCGTTTATTTTTGTTTTGATTTTATATTTTTTATTTTATTTTTGTTTTTTTCATCTTATTAAAAATATAAAATTAAATAAAATTTTAATTTTTTCAATTTTTTCACCTATATCATTCTACTTCCCAATTTTAAATAGCAAAGCTACAGGACAGAAAGAAATAATTTTTTTGTGTCTTTTAACAATTTATTGTTATCTTATTCCTAAAATAAAAAAAAATTATGCTGTTTATATTTCTGTTTTTATAATTTTGTTTTCAGGATTATCGCATGAGGGTTTATTGTTTTATGTTGCCTATTTAATTATTCCTTTTTTATTTTTTTATAATTTTAAAAATTTAAAGGAAGTTTGTTTTCATTTATTACCCATATTTTTTGTAACACTGTTATTACTTTTCTTAACTTACAACTTTCATGGAACAGAGCAGCAAGTGTCTGACATATGCGATTCTTTAAAAACTTATGCTCATACAGAATGTAAAAATATTGGGCAAATTGCAGCTTTAGGTTTTATTTCTAATCTTGATTGGAACGTTGCGTTTAAAGAAACAATAGGTAGATATAAGGGGACATATGGTCTTCCACTTTTTCCGAAATATTTTTTAATTTATGGAATTGGTTTTGTTTTAGGTTTTATGCCATTATTTATTATCTTTTTCAAAACGAAATTGTTAAGGAATCCATTTAATTTATTTGAAATTAATCCTCTTTGGGTTTTGTTTGCACCTTTAGTTTTTACTATTCCTATTTATTATGCTGGTTTTGATTGGGGTCGTTATTTATATATTTCTTATGTTAGTACACTAATTATAATGTTTTTCTGTTTGCGTAATAACATCTTCTATATAAATAAAGAAAAAATTATTAAAAAAGACAATATAATAATTAAATTTATATTTATTATTGCAATAATTATTTATGGATTTGGATGGACGGTTCCTATTTGTTGTGAATTAAATTTTAAACCAGGTATTTCAAAAGTAGTTGAAAGAGCAGTATATTATTATAATAGAGATTATTAAAAATTTATCTTTTTTTAAATTTTAAAATGAACAATATAGAAAATATAGAAAAAATATTAGAATTATTTAATTCTAATAAATTAGTAGAAGCAAAAAAAGAAATAGAAAAAAAAATTAAGATCTATCCAAACTCTTTTGTTTTATATAATATTCTCGGAGCTGTATTAGCCGCTGAAAACAAACTAGATCTGGCAATAGAAAATTATAAAAAATCTTTAAAAATTAACCCAAATTATGCACAAGCATATAATAATCTAGGAACCGCTTTACACAAAATTAATAAAATTGATGAATCGATCAATTGTTATAAAAAAGCTATTGATATTAAAATAGATTTTGCCGAAGCATATAATAATATAGGAAATGCTTTTGTTGAACTTAAAAAATCAGAAAATGCCATAGAGTATTTCCATAAGGCAATCAAAATAAAACCAAATTTCGCACAAGCTTTTCATAGTTTGGGAACAGCAAATGAAAGATTAGGAAATAAAAAAGAAAGTTTAAAAAATTACCAAGAAGCAATAAAAATAAAACCAGATTATGCTGAAGTTTTTGACAGTATGGGAGTGGTATTGGGTGATTTAGCTAAATATGAAGAGTCAATTGAAAGTTTTAACAAAGCAATCGAATTAAACCCCAATTACGAACAAGCTTATAATAACCTTGGCAACGCATTGAGTCATCTTGGAAGATATGATGAGGCAACGAAAGTTTACCAAAAAGCTATAAAAATTAAGCCTAATTATCCAAAAGCTTATAGCAATCTTTTATTTAATTTAAATTATAAAATAGATTTTGATCCAGCTTTTTACTTGTCTATCGCAAAAAAGTTCAGACTAGATTGTATGCCAGAAAAAAAAAATTTAATTTTAAAAAAAAAATATCAAAAAAATCCCAAAAAACTAAAATTAGGTTTTGTTTCAGCTGATTTTGGCAATCATCCTGGTGGTTTTTTTACTTTGAGCACTTTAAGGGAATTAAAAAATAAAAATTTTGAACTTATAGCTTATGCTACAACTGATAGAAAAGATGAATTTTCACACCATTTTAAAACTTTATTTTCGAAATGGAATTTAGTTGAAAAAAAAACAGATGAAGAAATTGTTAAGCAAATTATAGCAGATGGCGTTCATATTTTATTTGATTTGCAAGGACATTCCGCTAATAATAGATTGACAGTCTTTATGTATAAGCCTGCGCCTATACAATTAACGTGGCTAGGCCAAGGAAGCACAGGCATTCCTGAAATAGATTATTTTATAGGAAGCCCTCATATTACACCTAAAAATGAAGATAAAAATTATGTTGAGAAAGTATTACGATTACCAGAAATTTCTCAATGTTTTACACCTCCAGACTTTGATGTAGAAATAAATGATTTACCAGCCAATAAAAACAATTTCATAACATTTGGCTGCGTAAACAAGCTTACAAAAATTAACGATAAGGTTATTGAATTATGGAGCAAAATATTGTTATCAGTTTCAAATTCAAAACTTATTTTAAAAAACAAAGATTTTGACAGCAACATAATTTACGAAAATACTTTGAATAGATTTAAAAAAAATTCTATTGATAAAAATCGTTTAATTTTTTTAGGAGAATCAAAAACCAGAAAAGAATTATTAACTATTTATAACAAAATTGATATAGCTTTAGACCCTTTTCCTTTCCAAGGAAACACAAGCACATGCGAATCTGTATGGATGGGCGTGCCAGTATTAACGCTCAGAGGCGATAGATATTTATATCATTTTGGAGAAAGTATAAATTCAAATTTAGGAATGGATAATTGGATTGCAAATACAGAAAAAGAATATATTTCTAAAGCAGTGCAGCATTCAGAGGATTTAAACGCATTATCAAAAATTAGAATGAATTTGCGTAAAACCGCATTAAAATCTCCAGTATTTAATGCCCAAAGATTTGCTGAAAATTTTAATAATATGCTCTGGGAAATATGGAATAATTTTTCAAAATAAATGAATAAAGAAATTATTAATCTATTTAACTCTGGAAAATTAGAAAATGCTAAACAAAAAGCTTTAGAGCAGTTACAACAAAATCCAAACGATTATATCGCGCATAATATTTTAGGAGCTATTTTAACCAAAGAAAATAAATTTGATAATGCTATAATACATTTCAAAAAATCTGTTGATCTAAAATCTGATTATGCCGAAGGTTATAATAATCTTGGAACCGCGTTTCAAAAATTAAATAATTTAAAAGATGCTTTGGCTAATTACGAGAAGGCATTAAAATATAAACCAAAGTTCGCTGAAGCTTATAATAATTTTGGTACTGGATTAAGACTTTCGGGGAAATTTAGTGAAGCAATTAATAGATATTCCGAAGCGATAAAATTAGAGCCAAATTACACAGATGCATATGCAAATCTTGGAAATACTTTTGTAGAACTAGGAGATTTTGAGAAGGCTATTTATAATTTTGAATATGCTTTAAAAATAGACTCTAAATATGTAGAAGCATTAATTAATTTGGGAAATACATTTGCAAAAATGGAAAAATTTGAGCAAGCAATTGACTATCATAAGCGTGCTATAAAAATTGACCCTAGTAATGCCGAAGCATACAGTAGTATAGGTAATATATTGGCTCTAATGGAGAAATTTGAAGAAGGTATCTCTTATCATAGAAAGGCATTAAAAATAAATCCACAATTTGTTGAAGCTAATTTTAACGAATCTATTATTTTATTAACTTTGGGTAAGTTTGATACTGCGTGGAAAAAATATGAAAATCGCTTCGATCTAGTAAGTTCTCCTCCTCTGAAATATGAAAAAAATAAAATTTGGGACGGAGAATATCTTGATGGAACTTTATTAGTTTGGTCAGAACAAGGAATAGGAGACCATATTCTTTTTTCCTCTATGTTAAATGATTTAAAAAAATATGCAAAAAAAATTATTTTAAAAACTGACAAAAGATTAGTTAATTTAATGAAACGTTATTTTATAAAAACCAATTTTACAAATATAGAAGTTAAGGATTCAGAAGAAAAACTAAAATGTAAATTTGATAAGCATATCGCGATTGGTTCTTTGGGACAGTATCTAAGAAAATCAAATAGTCATTTTAAATCAACCCCTATTAAGTATTTAATTCCAGATCCTGATAGAGAAAAAAAATTAAAAGAAAGATTTGCTAACATCAAAAAGTTTAAAGTTGGAATATGTTGGAAAACTTTAAATAAAAAACAGAAATTTAGAAATATTGATTTAGATCAAATGCTGCCAATTTTATCAAATCCAAATTGTCATTTTTTTAATTTACAGTTTGGAAATTCAAATGTAGATTTAGAAAAATTTAAATTAAAAAATAGCATAGATATTATTACAATTAAGGATATAGATAATTATAAAGATATAGATGGAAATGCAGCTTTAATTAATAGTTTAGATTTAGTTATAACTATTCAAAATAGTACGGCACATTTGTCTGGTGCTTTAGGTAAAAAAACTTGGATAATGCTTGCTAAAAATGCAAGATGGCATTGGTTGATTAACGCAAATAAATCTATTTGGTATCCTTCTGTTCATTTGTATAGGCAAAAAATAAGTAAAAACTGGGATACTGTTATAAAAGATATAAGTATAGAATTAAAAAGGATTACAAATAATTTCTCAAAATGAAAAAAATTTTAAAGATTTTTATTGGTTACGATAGTAGAGAAAAAATAGCATATCACGTTTTATCTCAAAGCATAATAGACAATTCGTCCATTCCGGTTACTATTACCCCAATTAACTTAAAAAATATTAGAAAGTTTTATAAAAGGCCAAAAGCAAAAAAACATAGTACTGAATTTTCGATATCAAGATTCTTAACCCCCTATTTGTCAGGTTTTAAGGGTTATAGTTTATATATGGATTGCGATTTTATTGTATTAGGAGATATTGCTAAATTATTAAAAATCGTTTCAAAAAAAAATAAAGTTTTATGGTGCGTTAAACATAAATATTATTTACCAAAAGATAAAATTAAATTTTTAAAAGAAAAACAACTTCCATATCAAAAAAAAAATTGGTCAAGTTTTATGATTTTTAATAATTCAAAATGTAAAATTTTAACACCTAAATTAGTTTCAAAAGCTCGTGGTTTGTATTTACATCAATTTAAATGGACTAAAGAGAAGTTAATCGGATCTTTACCAAGCAATTGGAATGTTCTAGTTGGAGAGCAAAAAATTCCAAAAAAAATTAACGCAATCCATTATACTCTTGGTGGTCCTTATTTTAAAAAACATTCAAAATGTCCGGGATCTAAATATTGGTTTAAATACAAAAAAAAAATGCTCACTTTGTAATTGTTTCTTATAAAAATAACCAAAGAATAAAAGAAACCAATGCAATTACGATGATTAAAATACGGACACCAGATAAGTATCTTGTAATTTCCTTTGAAGTTTTGGATTTGAATTTTTTACCTGCTCCACGCGATATAACTAAATAAAAAATAAGCAATAAAGCATAAATTATGAGAAGTATATTTGCTTTTTCCATCAAATTTTTGGCATTGTTACTAAAATAAAACCACCGTTAATTTCTTGCATATGTTTAATTTCAAATCTGTTACACATTTTTGGCAACCACCAACTTGGAGGCTTTTGAATTAAATGTGCGTTTCTTCCATCAGCAAGTACTTTTGCTGCAGGTCCAGTGTGGATAGTATAAAAACCAAATTTTTTAGTGATTTTTTTTAGGTCATCAAGAATATTATCCAAATAGTTTTCTTCAGCATGTTCAAGCACATCTATACAACAAACCAAATCAGCTTCTTTAGGTTGTCCATATTCTGGAAATGCTGGATCATAAGGATAATATTCAAAATCTTTTAAACCTAACTCCATTAATCTTTTTTGAAGGTTTTTTTTTCCAGCTCCATAATCAGATATAGAATAAAGTTTAGCATCTTCTACAATTGTTTTAACATTAGGTGCAAATTTTATGCTAGCAACCCCATAGTTTGGATTTTCATGTAATTTTTTTTGAAGCTTTAAATAATCATCGGATATAGTTTTGTTCATAAAACCCTAAGTATATTTTTATATAAATTGGTTGCGGGGGTAGGATTTGAACCTACGACCTTCAGGTTATGAGCCTGACGAGCTACCAGACTGCTCCACCCCGCGATAAAATCTTTTATAGATCTAAATATGTTTAAAAAAATGCAATATATAAAATTTTAAAAAAAATTATATATTACTACGCATTCTTTGAATTTTTTTGGCTCTTTTAATATTTTCAGATCTCTCTCTCTTTTTTTTTTCAGAAGGTTTTTCATAATTACTTTTTGCTTTTAAAATCCTAAAAAAACCCTCTCTTTGAAGTTTCCTTTTAAGGATTCTGAGAGCCTGATCTACATTATTATCTTTAACGTCTATTTTAATAAATACCTCCTATAATAAAGATGCATTAACTAACATTAATCAAAAAGTTTGTCTAGTTTGAATTAAAAAGGTGTTTTAGGAACTTTTTTCTCAAATTTCTTTCTATAATTTGTAAGTTTTTTTTGTATATTTTTATGTTTAGTCGATAAAATAGAAGCTGATAACAATGCAGCATTTATTGCTCCAGCTTTCCCAATAGCTAATGTCCCAACAGGAATTCCGCTTGGCATTTGTACTGTTGAAAGCAAACTATCTAAACCTTTTAATTTACTTTCAGTAGGAACTCCTAATACTGGCAAAGTAGTTAAAGACGCAGTTACGCCGGCCAAATGTGCAGACATTCCTGCGGCAGCAATTATTACTTCTATTTTATTTTTTTCTGCTTCTTTAAGAAATTTGTGTAATCTTTTAGGCGTTCTGTGAGCAGATATTACTCTTACTTCATGTTTAATTCCAAATTGCTTTAATGTATTACTACAATGTTCCATTGTATCCTTCCAATCAGATTTGCTTCCCATGATGACACCAACAAGGCTATTTGATTTAATTTTCATTAAGTTTAATAAAATTTTTTACTGATTTTTGATTTCTTGGTTTTTTTTTTCCAATTTTTTTTGTCTTACAACTCTTCTCTCGGCCTTATCCAAAGCATTTTTGATATCAATTTGAGAACATAAATTTGAAACCACAGGATCTTTGGCTGAAAGATTTGATGAATTCCAATAATTATTATTTTTAATTAAAGTAACTGTATTTTTTGTGCTACCTACTAATTTACCAATTTGACCATCTGAAAGTTGTGGAAATTTTTTTAATAACCAAAGAGCAGCATTCGGTCTATCTTGTCTTTTTGATAAGGGTATATATTTTTTTTTCTTTTTGACATCGCTAATATCTAAATTTTTTTTATTCAGAACAAGAGGTCTATTCGTATCTTTTGAAGAAGCTTCGATCTCATCTCTTGTTAATTGTCCAGCTAAAATCGGATTGTATGCTTTAATTCCTTTAGCCACATCACCATCAGCAATTCCCTTAACCTCCAGTTCATGCAAATGACAAAAATCTGCAATTTGTTTGAAGCTAATTTTTGTGTTTTCAACTAACCAAACTGCTGTAGCTTTTGGCATTAAGGGTTTATCGTTCATTTAATTATTTTTTTTTATTTGTTGTTCTTAAGTTACCAAATTTTTTATTAAATTTACTAACTCTTCCTTTTTCTAAAACTTTTTGTACGCCGCCTGTCCAAGCATAATGTGATTTAGAATCTATATCTAGTTTAAGTGTTTCGCCTTCTTTACCCCACGTTGATCTAGTCTCAAACTGACTACCGTCAGTCATTACTACTTTTATCTTATGATAATTTGGATGTATATTTTTTTTCATAATGCAACAATTTAATATATTAAATAAAAAAAATTAACAATAAAATTAATTACTTTAAAACTTCAATCATTTCTTCGTTAATCTTAGAATTAGTGGCTAAAATGTTTTCATTTCGCACATAATTATCATTTCCTTCAAAATCAGTTACAAATCCACCTGCCTCTTTGATTAAAATAATTCCAGCAGCAATATCCCAGTAATTCAAATTTCTTTGCCAAAAACCATCACATCGTCCAGCGGCAACGTAAGCCATATCTAAAGCTGCACTGCCCATTTTTCTTATCGGGGTTTGCAATATTGATGAAAATTTTTGATATTCGTTTAGCGAAAGCTTTCTATCTTTATAATTTAGTCTTGGCCCTCCAGTAAAAATTACACATTCATTTAATTTCTTTCTTGCAGAGACCCTTATTCTTTGATTATTTAAATATGATCCGTTTCCTTTTTCAGCCAAGAACATTTCATCTTTAATAGGATCATAAATAATACCACAAACTATTTCGTTTTCTTTTTCCAAAGCTATTGATATTGCAAAATGAGGTATGCCATGTAAAAAGTTTGCTGTTCCATCAATCGGATCAATTATCCATCTAAAGGAATTATCATTTTTAATTTCTCCAATTTCCTCACTCAAAATTGAATAGTCAGGCCTCGCTTTTTGCAATTCTTCAATTAAAATTTTTTCGACTTTTTTGTCTGTTATAGAAACAAAATCACCAGGCCCTTTAACCGAAACTTGGAGTTTTTCTACTTCTCCAAAATCTCTTATTAAAATTTTAGCAGCTTTTCTACTTGCTTTTACAATTACATTAATATTGGCTGATGAAAGTTTCATTTATTTAACTTTTTTTATGTATTCTAAAGTTCTTGTATCTAAAACAATATTATCACCTGAATTAATAAAAGGAGGGACCATTATATTAATTCCATTTTCTAAAGTGGCTGGTTTATAAGAGGATGAAGCTGTTTGTCTTTTAATTGCAACTTCAGTAGTTTCTATTTTCAATTCAATTGAAGTAGGTAATTCTACAGCCAGGGCTTGATCATCATAAAATTGAACATTTACTTCCATATTTTCTTTTAAAAGTTTCGTTTTTTCTCCTAAGAGAGATTTATTAATTTGAATTTGTTCGAAATTTATCTGATCCATAAAATGGCAATTGCTTTCATCTTCATACAAAAAATTAAATTTTTTATCTTCTAAAACTGCCCGTTCGACACTATCGCTAGATCTGAATCTTTCATTTAATTTTGTTCCTTTTTTAAGACTTTTTAATTCCACTTGATTAAATGCTCCGCCTTTTCCTGGTTTGACATGTTGAGCTTTTAATACTGACCACAAATCATTGTTGTGCTCAATTATCATCCCTGGTTTTATTTCGTTACCTTGTATTTTCATTTTTATCTAAATTTTTTTATAGCCATTACAGGATCTAGTTTTTTGTTATTCCACACATAATTGGAGCAAGCTATAAAATTAGCTCCACTATGCAAAATTTTTTTGTAATTGGAACTATTTATTCCACCTATTGCAACGATCGGCATATTAATTTTTTTTTTAGCC
>CEOQ01108796.1_pt1 | contig 17187 bp, 16 predicted proteins | sample 361351 | NCBI WGS metagenome assembly CEOQ01 (sample SAMEA2619907, study PRJEB7988) | marine metagenome | biome: marine biome (ENVO:00000447); feature: deep chlorophyll maximum layer (ENVO:xxxxxxxx); material: "saline water (ENVO:00002010), including plankton (ENVO:xxxxxxxx)" | depth 60 m | reverse complement strand
TTAAGCATTATAAGTTTTTAAATAATTTTCTACTTCCTCTAAATTTTTTAATTTAGGCGAGCATGTTTGTTTTTTACAAATTATAAAATAATCTTCATCATCATCCTCTTTATGTATAATTGTAGCCTTATCCATAAAATTTTTAATAACTAATTGTTTGATTTTTTTGTTAGTTTCATGATTTTTTGAATTAATTGAAACAGTAATATTTTCCTCACAAATATCTAAAACTTTAATGTAACTAAACATTTGTGAAAAATTAGAATTTATATGCGAGTGAAAGGATTTAGATAATGTATCTATTTTATCATTCCATTTTTGATTTCTTGAAATATTAAAAAGTTTATTACAAATAAATAAATAAATACTATTACCATTAGGTATATTATTGTCGTTTAGGTCAATAGGTTCTACAAAAAGATCGTTAAGTTGAATCTTGTTTTTTTGTAAAATATTTTCATTAGAGTTAAAAAAACTATTCCAAGCCTCATTCATTAAATTTTCACATTTTTTTAATGATGATTTGTCGTTTTTAAATTCATAAATAGTTAATAATAGTAAACAATAATAAACATAATCTTCTAAGAAAACATCTATGTCTTTGTTATCATCGTAACAGTGAAAAATTTTATTTCTACATAACTTAGAAAGATTATCAAAGTTTGTAATTGATTTTTGGTACAAATCATTATCATCTAACAATATTGAGGAATAAAAGTTTACATATATCCAAAAAGAATTGAGATCAGTTTGAGTCTTATCATCAAAAAAAGGTTTATTTCTTTTTTTTCTTATTTCTAAGAGATTTTTTTTAAGTTCCAAAATTTTTTTATTATCATTTTCATTTAAATTAACTTCTAAATTTTCAACTAAAATGTTTGAATCTTCAAAATTTCCTTGTTCAGATATTTGATATTTTTTTTTAAATAATTCTAAGTTATTTCCTAACAAATCATTTAATTCTTGGTATTTCCAAATATAGTATTTTCCTTCAACACCTTCGCTATCGGCATCATATGCTGATCCAAGTAAATTTTTTTTTGTAATAAACTCAGAATTAATAAAACTAATTGTTTGTTGTAATTTTTTTTTTAAATAATTGTTTTCTTTTTGATTAAGAAAATTATTTAACAAATTTACATATTGAATATTATCGTATAACATTTTTTCAAAATGAGGAACAATCCATTTTTCATCAACAGTATATCTTGAAATTCCTCCCTCTAAGTGGTCATAGATTCCTTTTGATGAAATACTTAACAGTAATTTTTCAACAACTTCTAAATATTTTTTGTTTTTTGTTTTTTTGTAAAAGTGTAAGATTGCATCAAAAATATAAAATTGTGGAAATTTAGGAGCACCCTTAAAACCTCCGTTAACTTCATCTATATAATTAATTATTTTTTCTACATAAGGTTCTAAATCTTGTTTTAAAACTGCATTTTTTTTATTTATTTCTCTAAAAACCATTCGCATTTGGATTGCTTGATTTAAAATATTATCTCTATTTTCTTGATATACTTTTGAAACATTTTCTAAAACACTGTTAAAGCTTGGTCTTCCATGTAATTCTTTTTGAGGAAAATAAGTTCCACCTGTAAATGGTACGGCATTTTCATCGAGAAACATTGATAATGGCCACCCACCTTGCGCTCCAGTTAATATTGCTAAACTTCTTTGAAAAATAAAATCAAGGTCTGGCCTTTCTTCTCTATCAACTTTAATATTTATAAATCTAGCATTCATTATTTTTGCTGTTTCATTGTTTTCAAAGCTTTCGTGTGCCATCACGTGACACCAATGGCAGCTTGCATATCCAACGCTTAAAAATATTGGTTTTTTTTCATTTTTTGCTTTTTCTAAAATTTCTTTTTTCCATGGAAACCAGTTAACAGGATTATCTTTATGCTGTTTTAGGTAAGGACTTTTTTCGTTTTTTAATTGGTTTTCCATTTTAATAATTTATTTAAGTATATATTTATTAATTTGAACTTTAAATGTTGTAAGGTTTTCTTGAAAAAATATTTCTAACCAAAGGCTCAAAATCTTTGAGTTTTAAACTATTATAATTTGGGTCAAAAGAAGATTGATCCCAATTTTCACAAAAATTCACCGTATCTTCAAAATATTGATGACCTTTGTATTTATCTCTCTGGTTTCTATTGCCACCTAAATGATGAGCATAATAATACAACTGAAATTCTCCATGTTTTTCTACAATCCAGTGAGTTTTTTCAGATACATAAGGTTTTAAAACTGCTGCAGCATACTCTGAATGATTCATAGGTGCTAATTCATCTCCAATATCATGCAGTAAAGTTGCAACAATCATTTCATCATCAGCTTTATCTCTGAGTGCTCTAGTAGCACTTTGAAGTGAATGCTCTAGTCTAGTAATTTTATATCCCTCAAGAGTTGTGTTGAGGTTGCTCATAAAACTTAAAAGTCTATTTGCTATACCTTCGGCAAATTTTTTTTCATGTTTATCTAAAAGGAGATAATCCTCTTTAGTTCCATCTTTCATTTTTGTAAAATTTACAGTTTTCATTTAATTATTTGATCCGGTACTTAATAATGATAATTGAGTAATTTTATTGTCACCAAGGTCATCAATAATTTTAACAGGATAATCGCCTGTAAAATAATGATCTGTTAATTGAGGGTAGGTGTTATTTCTTTTTTCATATCCCATAGCTTTATATAAACCATCTATAGATAGAAATTTTAATGATTCCGCGCCTATATATTTACAAATCTCTTCTACAGATTTATTTGCAGCTAAGAGTTCTTTTCTTGTAGGCATATCAACACCATAAAAATCAGGATATCTTATTTCTGGACTTGCTATTCTTACATGAATTTCTTTTGCTCCTGCATCGTAAAGCATTTTAACTATTTTGTGTGAAGTTGTTCCTCTTACTAATGAATCATCAATTAAAATTATTTTTTTATTTTTAATAGAACTTTTGTTTGCATTCAATTTAAGCTTAACTCCCAAACTTCTAATTTTTTGTGCAGGCTCAATAAACGTCCTACCAACATAATGATTCCTAATTAAACCTAAATCAAAATTTATTTTAGTTTTTTGGCTATAACCTAAAGCAGCAGCATTTCCTGAATCTGGAACTGGCACAATAAGATCACCTTTAATATTGTCTTCATTAGCTAATTCTTCTCCAAATTTTTTTCTGAATTCATAAGTCGTTTTTCCGTTTAGAATGCTATCGGGTCTTGAAAAATAAATATACTCAAATATACAAGGTCTTGGTTTTTTTGGTTGAAATGGCTTTATACTATTCAGTTGATCATTTTCTATAACAACAATTTCTCCATTTTCAACTTCTCTCAAAAATTTTGCACCTATTATATCTAAAGCACATGTTTCAGATGATAATACATATGAATTTTTTAGTTTACCAATAACCAAAGGTCTAATTCCCAAAGGGTCTCTTACTCCTATAAGTTTATTTTGAGCAAGCATTATAAGTGCGTAACCACCTTGAATATGAAAAATTGCATCTATAATTTTGTCAATAGTTTTAGGTCTTTTTGATTTAGCAATTAATTGAATTATTACTTCTGTGTCGGACGTTGAATAGAATATTGCTCCTTCTTCAACTAATTTTCTTCTAATTGTTAGCGCATTTGTAAGGTTACCGTTATGGGCCACTCCAATACCACCAGCTTGAGTATCTGCAAAAAAAGGCTGGATATTTCTAATTGTTGTACCACCAGTAGTGCTATATCTATTATGTCCGATTGCAAATTTACCCGGCAATTTTTTTAATACTTTTTCATTATTGAAATTGTCTCCAACTAAACCAAATCTTTTTTCAGAATAATATTTATTTTCATCATACGATACAATTCCACATCCTTCTTGACCTCTATGTTGAAGAGCATGAAGGCCAAGTGCAGTTAATGCAGAGGCGTCATAGGAATTGCTTATTCCAAATACGCCACATTCTTCATTTATTTTTGGTCTATAGTTCCTGAACTTTTTCTTTAGCGTCTTCATATTCTTTTTTATCTGGAAATTCTTTTATAAGATAGTTACTTCCTTTTTCAACAAATTCAAAAGTAAATGATTTATTTAAGTCAATTGACCATTTATCAGAATTATAAATTATATCTAAGGTTGCAAAAATACATACGCAGATAACATAACTTCTAATAAAACCAAAGAAGAACCCAAAAAACTTATCTAAACCACCTATACCTGTGTAGGTTACGGCCTTACTGATTCCTTTATTAATTAACAAAATTATAAATATAACAATAACAAATAAACAAACCCCAAGGGTAACATCTAATACATAATCATTATCGATTATATCCTCTACATATGGTTTTGTTTTAGGGAATAAGAATAATGTTATTACGTAAGCTAACAACCATTTAGAGGCTGACAATAAGCTTAGAACAAAGCCATTTTTATAACATTTAATCAAAGATAAAATTGTTATGATTATATAAATTATATCAAATGAAGAAATCTCCTTAATTAAATCAAGAAAATTTTCCATTTTAATTTGATTCAAAAGGTTTGAATTTAATGATCAATGCCGGTAATAAAGTAAGAACAGATATCATAGCAAGTAACATTGCTATTCCAGTAAATAGGCCAAAATAAATTGTAGGAATAAAATTTGAGAAAATCAAGATTGAAAAACCAAAAACTATGGTGATTGATGTATTTAAAATAGCAATACCAACCGTTGAATGACAGTAATTTACTGTTTCTTCGTATTTTTTTATTTTATTAAATTCTTCTTTAAATCTATAAATATAATGAATGCTATTATCAACAGCTATGCCAATTGTAATTGCAGCAATTGTTATTGTCATCATATCCAAAGGGATATTCAAAATACCTATAATTCCTAAAATAAAAAATGCTGCAATAAAATTAGGAACCACTCCAATTAGTGAAAGTTTAATATTTTTGAATAAAATACAAAACATTACAAATATTCCAATCATCACAATACCAAGCGTTAAAATTTGTGATTTAAATAAACTTTGAAGGAGATTGTTAAATAAAATTAAAATACCCGCCAATTTAAATTCATCTTTTTTGAACCCAAGTTTATTTTCTAAATCAGATTTAATTTGATTAATTAAATAGTTTCTCTTCAAATCTGGTTGAGAATCTTTAATTCTTAAACTAATTCTTGCCTCTGAATCTTTTATAGAAATATATGGATCAACTATTTCTTTTTTAATTGAGTCTGGTACCTTTGAGTAAAGGACACCCATTTCTAGAGTGCCCAAAGGTTTGTCGTTATTAAGTTTTGTGGCAACGTTTACAATTGAAGAGAAAGATAGAACTTTACCAACCGCAGGCAAAGTTTCTAAATATTTATGAACTCTATCAATTTTATTAATTTTATCTTTGGTAAACCAATATTTTTTATCATCATCTTCACCTAAATCACCCCAATCTTCATCTTCATTTTGAGAGTTGTCAGAATCTATTTTTGGAAATTTAATTATTATATCTAACGGCGTTGTTCCACCTAGTTTATCGTCGATAAGTTTCATTCCTTTATAAATTTCAGTATTTTTTTTGAAATAATTGATAAAACTATTTTCAACTTCAAGCTTGCTTATTCCAAAGATACTTAAAATTATAATTATTAATGTGATAAAAAAAACTTTATTTTTATTATTAGATGTAAAATTTCCTAAATAAGATGTTACTTTTGATGTTTGATTTTCTCGGACTGAAATTTTGATATCTTCTAAAAAATTTAAAAGAGTTGGAAGTAATGTAAAAGTTACTATAAATGATGAAAGAAGACCCAAAGTCATCATCCAGCCAAAATCAATAATTGGTTTAATTTCGCTAAATATTAAAGATAAAAAAGCACAGATAGTAGTTAAGACAGTATAAATAATTGGCCAAACCATTTTTTTTGTTGTCATTAAAATTAATTCACTTTTTTTTGAACTAGGATTGTTTTTTTTAACTTGTAAAAATCTTGTGCTAATATGAATGTTCATCGCCATGGTTAGTATTAACATTAAAGAAATAAAATTTGATGAGATTATAGTTACTTTCCAACCAATCATCCCCAATAAACCCATCATTATAACTACAGATAAAAGACAACTTGAAATTGGGACTATAACCCAAATTATTTTTCTAAAAATAAACCACAATGTTCCAATTATAAATAATAAAACTCCTGCACCGAAAATCATAATGTCATTTTTTATAAATGTCATCATGTCATCCGCAATCATTGGTATTCCACCTAAATGAATTTTAGATACATTTTGATAACCTTTTATTACTTCTCTAATTTCTAAAATATTTTCATGATTTTTCTTTTTTATTTTATCTCTATAAATGTTTTTTTCTTTTTTATTTTTAAACTTTGGCTCAATTTTTTTTTCTTTGAGATAAACTATTATACCTGTAGTTTTTCCATCTTCACTAATAACAAAATTTTTATATACAGGACTGTTTAAAATTTCATTAAAACCTTGATCTCTATTGACTCCTTCACTTTTAAGAGTACTAAAGTTTTGAAGTTTATCATTTAGCGTTTCATCTTTAGTGTTTAGTAGTGGAATATCTAGTATTGTTATTACATTATGCACCCAGTCTAAGCTTTGAATTTTATATTTTAAACTGAGTAAATTATTTACGGAATTATTAGAAGTTATTTTTTCTTTAGGTGTATAAGTTAGTACAAGAAATTCTTTAGAGTTATATCTTTGATTTATTTCATTTAAATAATTTAAATCAGGGTCTCCTTCTATTAATAGTGTTTCAGATGAAGCATCTAATCTAAAGTTCTTAGAATTATACCCAAATATAATTAGAAAACAAATTAGTATAAAGAATATAATTTTCGGTTTTTCGATAATATTTTTTTTATAAATTTGAGCTAACATTAATTATTAGCTTATATAATTATAATTAAGAATTTTGAAGATCTTTAAATTTAGTAAACATTGCTTCAAATTCTAGCATTATGTTACCTGTAGGGCCGTGCCTTTGTTTTCCAATTATTATTTCAGCTAAATGTGAAACTTCATTCATTTTGGCTTGCCATTCTGCGTGTTCAACTGTTGCGGCTCTAGGCTCTTTTCCTTGTAAATAATAAGCTTCTCTGTAAACAAACATTACAACATCAGCATCTTGTTCTATTGATCCAGATTCTCTTAAATCAGAAAGTTGAGGTTTTTTATCATCTCTTTGTTCCACAGCTCTTGAAAGTTGAGAAAGTGCTAGCACAGGAACGCTTAGTTCCTTGGCAAGAGCCTTTAGTCCTTGAGTTATTTCTGATATTTCTTGGACTCTACCTTCTCTTGCAAAATTTGCTCTCATTAACTGAATATAATCAATTACAATTAAATCTAAGCCAAATAATCTTTTTATTCTTCTAGCCCTATTACTTAATGCTGCAATTGTAATTGCCGGCGTTTCATCAATAAATAATGGTAATTCAGAAATATTTTTTGATGTTTCTAAAAATTTGTCAAATTGTTCCTCTGAGATTTTTCCTCTTCTTATATCATTAGATTTTATTCTGGATTGTTCGGCAATAATTCTAGTAGACAATTGTTCGGATGACATTTCCAATGAGAAGAACGCAATACAAGATTTCTTTTCATTTTCTTGAATTTTTCTGGCAGCATTAAATGCAATATTAGTTGCTAGAGCAGTTTTTCCCATAGAGGGTCTTCCTGCAATTATTACAAGATCGGACCTATGAAGGCCTCCAAGTCTACCATCTAATTCAGTAAGACCTGTTGGCACTCCAACAATGCCCTCCTCATTTTTATAAGCATTAGAAGCCATCTCAATAGTTTGCTTCATAGCTTCATCAAATTTTATAAGTGAAGAATTAAAGTTACCTTTTTCAGCTAAATCAAATAAAGTTTTTTCTGTATCCTCTATTATACTTTTACCATCTTTATTTAAATCATTAGATTTTGCATTATAAGATAAGTTCTCTGAGATTTTAATTAATTCTCTTTTGACAAAAAGATCGTAAATTAATTTTGAATATTCAATAGTTTGCCTTGTCGATGATGAAAATTTTGTTATTTTTATTAAGTAATCTGGAATATTTAAATCATCTTTTTCATTCTCAAAAAAATTTTTTAATGTTATTGGGTTAGCTAGCATTCCACTCAAAATTAATTTTTCAATTGCAGAAAATATTTTTTGATGCATTGGATCATAAAAATTTTTACTATTTATTATTGGCGAAATGTCATCAAATATTTCATTTGACACAAGTATAGATCCTAAAACTGCTTGTTCTGCTTCAATATTATTTGGAAGTTCATCAAAAGTTGATTTTACTATATTAAGTTTTTCCATTCTTAATTGATAAATTACTTTCCAAAACTTAACAACAAATAATAGTTATGGGGAAAAAAATGTATAACTATTTGACTAGCTCTTCTGGAATAACTTTAATGTTTATTTTGGACTCTATTTCAGAGTGTAAATTGAGCACAACTTTAAATTCACCAACAGATTTAATTTCTGTAATAGGTTGAATTAATGAGGAACTTAATTCAATATTTTCTTTTTCTTTTAATAATTTTGAAATCTCTGTTGGTTTAACTGATCCGTACAATTCTTTATTTTCCGTAACTAGTTTTTTGATAACAAAAGTTTTATTTTTTAATTTTTCTGCTATTTCTTTAGCAGCTCTTTTTTTCTCTTGGTCCTTTTTACTTAAATCTGTTTTAATTTTTTCAACTTCTTTTATGTTTTTCTCTGAAGCAAATAATGCTTTTTTTTCAGGAATGAGATAGTTTCTAGCATATCCTCTTTTTACGTTTATTATCTGCCCTATACTTCCTAGTTTTCTTAAATTTTCTAATAGTATAATTTTCATATGTTTGACTATATTAAAGCTAAATTTCTAGCTCTTTTGATTGATAAAGATAATTCTCTTTGTTTTTTTAAACTTACAGATGTAATTCTTGAAGGAAGTATTTTTCCGTTTTCAGAAGTATATTTCTTTAAAAGTCTTATATTTTTATAGTCTATTTTTGGCGCACCTTTTCCAGACAATGGACATTTTTTTTTAAATTTAAATTTTTGATTTTGAAAAATACTAAGTTTAGCAAAGTTGTTTTGATTAGAATTTTTTTTAAATTTCCTATTTTTCATTTTAATTTTAATTATTCCTTGGTTTCTTTGGATTCTTTGTCTTCTTTATTTTTTTCAAAATAATTTGTTTCTAAATCCATTTTTTTAACTCTGATTGTTAAATATCTTAATAAATTTTTATCAATTTTTTCATTTTTTTCTAATTCAGCTATAGTTTTGCCACTACCTTCGATTTTAAAATGAATATAATTACCTTTTCTATTTTTCTTAATTAGATAGGATAAGTTCATTAATCCCCATTGTTCAGTTTTTAACAAATTTCCATCGTTATTTTCTATTATTTTTTTATATTTGCTTTCAACTTGTTTAAGTTGCGCTGGGCTTATGTCCTGACGTGCTATAATTGTATGTTCATAAAAATTCATAGTTTAAAAAAAAGCAGGATATACTATTATAAATTTTTAATTACAACATAAAAAATAATAAAATTTATAATGATTTCAGTAGTTTTCCCAGGACAAGGGTCCCAAAAAATAGGAATGGGATCTGATTTATATAATAAATTTGATCAAGCAAAATATATATTTAAAAATGCAGACGAAATATTAGGTTATAAAATATCAGATTTAATTTTAAATGGACCAATAGATAAATTAAATCAAACAACATTTACTCAACCCGCAATATATTTAATTGGACACGTGATGTGCGAAATTTTAAAGAAAGAAACTAATTTTTTTAAAAATAATTTTAGTTATTTTGCCGGTCATTCATTAGGAGAGTATACAGCTTTAACAACGGCAAATGCAATTTCTTTTGAACAAGGTCTGCAATTATTAAAAAATAGAGGTGAGGCAATGCAATCAGCATTACCTTTGGGAGATGGTGGCATGTTAGCGGTACTAGGTGTTGAAACTGAGGAAATAAACAAAATAATAAATGAAAATTTTCAAAATATTAAATGTTTTCTTGCCAATGATAATTCAAAAGGTCAATTAATTTTAAGTGGTAGAAATGCAGAATTAGAAAAGTTTGTTTTATTATTAAAAGAAAAAAAAATAAAAAATATTAAATTACCAGTAAGTGCACCATTTCATTGTGAATTAATGAGAACTGCAACTATAAAAATGGAAAAAATAATTAATGATCAAAAAATAGAGAATCCTAAATATAAAGTAGTCTCAAATGTAACCGCATCAGAATATAAAAATACTGACGAAATAAGGGAATTGCTAATAAAACAAATTGAAAGCCCAGTTAGATGGAGAGAAAGTGTCGAATACATAATTTCCAAAGGAACTAATACATTTGTTGAAATAGGTCCCGGCAAAGTATTAACTGGTTTAATTAAAAGAATAAATAAAGATGTAAAAGTGTTGAATATTGATACACTTGAGGATATTCAAGATATTAAGATATGATTAATTTAGAAAATACAAATATTATATTAACAGGTGCAACTGGCGGTATAGGCAATTCTATAGTTGATACTTTGATATCATTAAATGCAAAAGTTTTAGCTACGGGTACTAATGAGAAAAAATTGGAAGAATTGAAAAACAAACATAAAAATCTAATTGCTATTAAACAAGATATTTCTGCTCACGATGAATTAGAAAGTTTTATTGATAGTTGTAGTACAGAATTAGGAGGCAAAATAGATGTACTTATTAACAATGCAGGTATTACTCAAGATAATTTAACTATAAGGATGGATAAGAATGAATGGGATAAAGTTATTAGTGTAAATTTAACTTCAACTTATCTTTTATCTAAATATGCAATTAAAAAAATGCTAAAAAAAAAATTTGGTAAAATTATTAATATAACATCTGTAGTTGGTCATACTGGCAATGTGGGTCAAGTGAACTACTCTGCTTCAAAAGGCGGTGTTTCTTCAATGTCTAAAAGCTTATCATTAGAATATGCAAAAAAAAATATAACAGTTAACTGTATAGCCCCGGGCTTTATTGAAACAGATATGACAAAAAAAATTAACGAAGAATACAAGAATCAGCTAAAAACAAAAATACCTTTAGATAGATTTGGATTACCACAAGATATAGCTAATTGTACAGCTTTTTTGTCTTCTGATTTATCAAACTATATAACTGGTGAAACAATACATGTAAATGGAGGTATGTATTTTAGTTGACAAACATAAGTAAATAACTATTAACGTTAAAAAAAGGACAATTACCATGGCAGATGATATTTCAAGTAAAGTAAAAAAAATTGTAGCTGATCACTTAGGTATAGATGAAGCTAAAGTAACAGAAGAGTCAAGTTTTATTGATGATTTAGGGGCAGATAGCTTAGATACAGTTGAATTAGTAATGGCCTTCGAGGAAGAGTTTGGTTCAGAAATTTCTGACAGTGAAGCTGAAAAAATTTTAACTGTTGGAGACGCAATTAAATTTATAGAGAGCAAAGCAAATTAAAATTTAATGCTTTCATCTAAAGGCGGTAAAATGATAATTTTATCATCACCGTCTGGAGCAGGTAAAACCACATTAGTTAAAAAAATTTCTAAAGAAAAAAAATATAAAATTTCAATATCGCACACAACAAGAGAGCCAAGACAAAATGAAGTAGATGGTGTTGATTACTTTTTTATTAATCAAGAAAAATTCGAAAAACTTATAAATGAAAATTCTTTTTTAGAATATGCAACTGTTTTTGGAAATTTATATGGATCTACAAAAAAACAAGTTTTTGATAACTTAGACAAGGGTTTTGATGTTTTATTTGATATTGATTGGCAAGGTGCACAGCAAATTAAAAATCTAACTTGTAGTTATGAACTAATTTCTTTTTTTATATTACCTCCTTCAAAAGATGTTCTTCTTCAAAGGTTAATTTCTAGGGGAGAAAGCAAAGAAGAATTAATTAAAACGAGAATGCAACAATTCAATAAAGACATCTTGCACTGGAAAGATTATGATTTCGTAGTAGTTAATGAAGATTTGAATGATTGTTATAAACAAATAATTGGATATTTGGAAAAAACAATAAATTATAATAAAGCTAATATTGAACAGTTCATAAAAAAATTAATCTAAAATTAACTCTTCTTCATAGGCTTTAGAAATATTAAAAAAAGTTAATGGGTCAAGATTTTGTGGCCTAGATTTAATATCTAGATTTAATTTTTTTATTATTTTTGATGAATTTTTAAATAAAATATTTAAAGGCTTTTTTATCATTTTACGCTTATTTTGAAAAAAAATATCTGTAACCTTCTCCAAGTTTTTTGAATTATTAAAACTATAAAAATTATTTTTAGGTTCGAAATATACTAATGAACTTTTCACTTTTGGTCTTGGAAAAAAATTATCTGGCTCAATGTCCATAATCTTTGTAGCATTCATTTTCCATTCAGATAGAATAGTTAATCTTCCATATTTATTTGAATTTACATTTGCAACTATTCTATCCGCTACTTCCTTTTGAAACATTAAAATAAATTTTTTAAATAATTTGTTTAAATTATTTAATCTAATCCAATTTATCAATAATTTAGCTGAAATATTATATGGAAGATTTCCATATACCAAATATTTGTTATTTGGAAAATTATCCCATCTTATACTTAACACATCTTCATTGATTAATTCTAAGTTTGAATCGAATTTTTTTTTTAAATTCATATATAAATTGTTATCCTTTTCTATTGCTAAGAATTTTTTAGGTTTCTTTTTTAATATTTCTTCTGTTAAATTTCCAGTTCCTGGACCTATTTCAATTACTCTACTTTTGTTATTAATTTCTCCTAATTCGACAATTTTTTTAATTATGTTTTTATTTAATAAAAAGTTTTGTCCAAGCTTTTTTTTTGGAACAATTTTCATTCTATTGAATGTATAAAATTGAATATATTTTCTAAAGATTTTGTATTAGATTTATTTTTCCCCATCATTGCTTCATTTGGACCATGATCGACAGACATTCTAATAAATGGAAGTCCTAAAGTAATATTTAAAGCATTAAATCCAAATACTGTTTTAAATGGTGTTAATACTTGGTCATGATACATTCCTACAATAGAGTTATATTTATTAATATTATTACCTAAAAAAAATGTATCCGCTGAAAAAGGACCATTTACATTAATTTTTTTTTTTTTTAATTTTTTTATAGCAGGTTTTATAATCATATATTCTTCATTAAATTTCGATTTTGTTTCGCAGTGAGGGTTTAAACCAAGTAAGGCTATTTTAGGTTTTATTTTTATTTTATTTTTATAAAAATTATTAATCATCATAACATTGTTTATAATGATCTCGGTATCAATTCTTTTATGTACATCCTTTAAAGGAATATGAGTAGTTATAGGAGATACTGAAAAATTTTTATTAAATATAAGCATTACAGGTTTTTTAGATAATTTTTTTTTTGAATTATGAAAAACAAATTCTGTTACACCTGGAAATTTTTTTGGTAAAAAATGCTTTTTTGAAATTGGACCATTTATAATTTTATCGCTAATTTTTAAATTTAATAAATTAAAGGCTTCCGTAAAAGATTTATTTATATACTTTTTTGACCTTGTAGAAATTGACTCAAATGCTTTTTTAAATTCATATTTTATATCAATTAAGTAAATCCTTTTTTTTAATCTTTTATCTAGATTTTTTTTATTAATTATCTCAAAAAATAATTTTTTTTTTAAAATTTTTAACTGCCTAAAAACTAATTTTTTTGATCCGATTAGTATAATTGGGTAATTGATTTTTTTTTTAATATAGTTTTTGCTTAATGTGTTTGATAATATTTCTATAAAAACACTATTTGGTTCTCCCAAAACTATAAGTAATGGCTTTCTAGTTTTCACTTACAAATATCCTTCTTTTTATTTTATTGAAATATATGTATCCTAACTTATTCAATTCTTTTTCTGTTTCAGCATTAAAGAGTTTCCGTAATTCTTCCTCAATATTTATTTCTTCTTTAATTAATCTTTTTTCATTTATTTTTAAAATTAGATAACCATTATTGGTCTTTATTGGATTAGTAATTTCTTCTGTATTTTTTATTATGGAATATATTTTTTCTGATAATTGGTTAGATTTAATCCACCCTAGTTTTCCACCATAATTTTTACTATCTGAAATACTAAAAATGCTTGCCGCAGCTTCAAATCCAGATTTATCAATTTCTAAAAATATCTGATTTTTTAAAGTATCTAAAGTTTTGTTTGTTTCTATTCTAAATAAAATCTCACTTAAATTTAATTCTTCTGTTTCAGTATTTCGAGTTTGAATTTGTTTTCGCAATTTATCAACATCTACCTTTACTTGAGATTTAAATTTATTAAAAATGAATTCTCTCCAAAGATTATCTATTGTAATATTATTTTTAAAAAATTTATAATTTAGTTTATTTTTGTTTAATATTTTTTTTAAATTATTTTCGTTATTATATCCAGATCTTGAAATAAAATTTTTAATAAAAGTATTTCCTAATTCATCATTATTTAAATCATAATATTTTTTTAATTCTACTTCTTTGATTTTTCTATTTTGCAAAGAATTTATTGAAATATTCTTTATTTTGTCATTAGACAAACTTATTAAATTAGGATTCAAAAAAATTAAGAATTTTTTTTCATTTTCTAGATCTATATTAGTAATTATTTCATTATTTATTTTTAAAATAATTTTTGAATTTATTTTTGAAAAAGCCAAATTATTTAAAATTAATAAAAACAATAAAGCTAATGTAAGATTTTTTTTAATAAAATTAATCATTTAAGTTAGGCGTGTTTACAGTTCCAAATGGAACGAATGAAATTTTAAAGAAAATATTTCTACCAGAATCTACAGAATCTCCATCATAAAATTGTTTGTTATAAATAATAGAGGCTTGAAGACAATCATTTTTATATTCGTATATTAGATTATAGTAATTTGTTAAATCTTTATCTAAATTTTTACTAGTTTCAAAAGCTAGAGAATTTGATTTGTTTATTTCAATTTCAGTGACATTTGTTAAATAACTATCATCTCCTATAGGTTGACTTTTTTCCATATATTCAAATGAAGTTTTAAATTTACTTCCAGCGTAGTTTGCAGATATTAAACTGTAATTTGTTTCGCTTAAATTTTCATCTATAGAAAAATTATATTCGAAAGAAAGATTTTCAGTAATATTTACTCCTGAATATCCAATTATATCTGAAGTTTTTTCTCCTAGAGATGAACTAATAGGAAGATCTTGATCTATGCTATTTCTAAAATTGACCGCAAGTCCAAATTTTAAATCTTCACTTTCAAATTTGTTTATTTTTTTATATTCCATGCCTATAGTTGCCGAAGCACCTTTTTCAACTGTTTTATTGTCTATCCTATTTACATTAAACAAGTCTTCGAATTTTATTAGAGTTTTAGTTTCATTTAAATTTAAGCCACTGTTTGGACTATATCTAAATGAGGCTATTGGTGTTAAATATTTTTTAGTATTGTTAGATGATTTAAAAAGAGGGTACTTAAGATTTAATATTGCCGATCCTAATAATTTATAATCCTCATTCTCTTTATAAGAATCTGACAAATCACCATATGTATTAATATTTTTTAATAAAATATTAAAGTCTGTATCAATTTTATTTAATAAAAATTTACTATTTGAAGTAAATATAAAATCATTAACTACATCTATTTCATCTACATTTGTCTTATGTTTTCTATAATTTCCTGAAGAATTGAAATTTAAAGTATCAAAAAAATTGTCATTAAAAAAAGTTTCTTTGCTAAACTCATAGTTTGGAAAAATATACTCAAAACTGTCACTGCTATTTTTCTCTAAGTCTTCAATAACAGTAAATGAGGATGAAAAACTATAATCGTCAGTATACTTTTCAAATAAAACAGAAGAGTTAAGTGTATGATAACTCTCAACTAATGGTGATTGTATCTGATATTTTTTAAGATAATCTTTATTAGATACAGTTTCTAGTTTCATTATTAAAAATGAATCTTGAAAATCAGAGATAAAAGAAGAAAAAAAATGAGAATTTGAATTATCTTTTTTATTGTAGCTAAAATCTGAAATTAAATTTGAATTTTTAAACTGCTGTCTATATTCGGTTTGAATAAATAAATTATTGTTAGTGTAAACTCTTGGAGAGATTGTCATATCTTTATCAATATCGATTGCTTTAAAATATGGAATTTGGGTTGAAAAACCTAGGTTACTATTATTTATAAATTGTGGAAAAAGAAAGCCAGATTGTCTTTCTACTGTTGGGTCTGGATGAAAAAAATATGGAAAATATGCAATTGGCATATCATGAACTTTTAGCCAAGCATTTTTATATTCAATTCTTTTCTTTTCTTTTTTATGTTTTACTTCATTTGCAGATATAGACCAAGATGGGCATTTTCCTTCAACATTTTTACACGTAGTAAAACTACTTTTTTTCATTGTTGATTCTGATTTATTTGTAATTATATATCTACCAATCAATCTTGGATCATTTTCTGAATTTCCAAAAAAATCTTTATTAAAATTAAAATTAAAATCTGACCCAACTAGCTCATTTTTATTTAGATCAACAAATCCATTTTCTACTTTTAAAGTATTGTTTTCCAAGTCTGATAGAATTATTTTCTTAGCTTTTAAAATTTTATTTTTTAAATTAAAATTAAAACTAGATAGTTGAAATTTATTTTCAAATTGATCTTCGATCAAAGTGTTTTCTTTAGCACTAAAAATATTTTTTTTTTTATCAAAAACAATATCTTTGGTAACTATTAGAAATTGATTTTTATAATTTATTTCAGTGTTGCCAATACTTCTAATGATTTGATTAGAATTGTTTAGAATAATTTTTTCGCAAAAAATCACATAATTATTAATATTATCTTTTAAAATAACATTGCCATAAATTTCTAAGTTTTGATTGGGCTTGTCAAATTTTGCTTTGTTACCTTTAATTTCTAAATTTCCATCAGTTATGTTGACGTCACCTGTAGCTGATAATATATTTTTATTTTTATCAAAAAAAACTTTATTACTTGTTCCGTTTAAGTTTTTAATTTTATCAAAAAAAGTAACATTGCCATAAATTTCTAAGTTTTGATTGGGCTTGTCAAATT
>CEOQ01073264.1_pt1 | contig 17207 bp, 17 predicted proteins | sample 361351 | NCBI WGS metagenome assembly CEOQ01 (sample SAMEA2619907, study PRJEB7988) | marine metagenome | biome: marine biome (ENVO:00000447); feature: deep chlorophyll maximum layer (ENVO:xxxxxxxx); material: "saline water (ENVO:00002010), including plankton (ENVO:xxxxxxxx)" | depth 60 m | reverse complement strand
GAGGAGCCTGGGGGCAAGAAAATAAAGATTAAATTATTGAGAACCATTACCAATCCCAATATAAAAATCTTATAATCCAAGAACCAAAAGTATTGAGGAGGGGTAATTAACATGGTAACTAAATTTGTAAGATGCAACGCAATACTATCTTATGCCTTAGATAAAAACGGCAAACATTGCAAACACGTGGTGACTGCCGAGGATGACGAAGGCGTAATCAAAGCAATGATTGATCACATTTCTGAATGTCAAGATATAGACGGAAGTGATCTCACAGAAAACATCAGGATGTCTATCAAAACCCACTAATCTCGCGTATAATAGCCTGAATACACCATTTTAAGGGGGAGAAAATGGCTATTCAATTCGCTCGTTGCAATGCAATGTTATCACTTGCTCTGGACAAACAGGGCAGGCCATGCAGATACGTGGCAAAAGCTGAGAATGATGATGGAGTCATAGCAGATATGGTTAACCACATCTCAACTGAACACGATATCGATGGGGATGATCACGTGGAAAACATCAAAGCTTGTATTAAAACCCACTAGTCTCCATGACAATAAAAAAGGACAGCAAATGCTGTCCTTTTTTATTTTTATCTACTTACCGTCATCAAAACTTACAATGATGATTGCATTAGACACTAAGGTTCCATCCGTGCCATCTTCATTAAGGACTTCCAAACCTCCATGGACAATATTAATATAACCTGTTCCGTGAGGTAATGTTGCCAACACAGCATCTCCATCTACTGCTTCCGGCTTAGGTGAACCAATAGTCACATCTACTCGCATATCATCAGCTGTCTTACCAAGGAGTCTCTGAAACCCTAAGCTACTGTGATGCAAAGCATCAAACACTGCCCTTTTGGCGGTATTTGTATAATCTAATCCATGAACATCTACTCCCATTCCCATTTCTGTGACACATTTTACTAAAGCCATATAAACTAACCCTCTATATTTGATTTTTGTATTTTATATAAGATAATCAGAATTAATCAAATGAATTAACAAAATACTATATGACGCCATCAATTTTTACTTCGAATAAGTCATTCATCACCTATACAGTTATTACCATCTGTATAACATTAGTGATGTGTTTGGCTTGCAGTAGCAATAAGGGCGAAGAAGCTAAGAATTCGTTAATTATATTGGCAGCATCATCTTTGAAAGACGCATATACAGACATAGTATTCTCTTTTGAAAGAATACATCCCAAATCGGAGATCATAACGAATTTCTCTGGGAGCCAAAAATTGATGATGCAAATATCTCACGGAGCAGAAGTAGATATCTATGCGTCTGCTGACTTAAATCAAATTTCCCAACTACAACGGTCAGGAACAATCGATAGCGATCCCATTCTTTTTGCAAGCAACAAACTATCTATAATTGTAAATAATCGTAATCTTGGCAAGATAGAAAGATTTAATCACCTCGCTGGAGACAACATCAAAATCGTTGTTGCTCATTCAACTGTACCTATTGGTAGGTACACCGAGCAACTCTTCAACAATCTAGCCCCTCAATCAATCAGCCCGAAGGATGATTTGAGAAAGCTTATATACCGTAATATCGTATCGTATGAGGACAGTGTAAAATCAATTGTGATGAAAACAGTACTAGGTGAAGCGGATGTTGGGATAGTTTATTCATCCGATGCACAATTGGAACATGTAATGAATCACACTTACACAATAGATATACCTAAAGAGCTTAATGTCACAGGTACCTATTATGCTGTGAAGGGGCAGAAAGAAGGAAATTCCGATTTGCAGAATGAGTTTTTAACTTTTCTACAATCTGACATTGCTAAAAGCATTCTCCAAGAATATGGTTTTGACACAGAATGACAAATCGTAGTCCAACAGTTCGAAACATAAATAAACCTAGCCATACGCTAGGAATATTAATCATATGTATATACGTCTGTTTTATTGGATTGCCTTTGTTAGCTCTCATTATTAAAGCAGCATCATCAGCTTCTGTTTTAACCATCATTTTGTCAGCAACTACCATACAAGCTATCAAGCTCTCAATTGTAACAAGTGTCATTAGCGTGATAGTGATAGTAGTAGTAGGAACTCCTGTGGCGTACATGATATCCAGATCAGATTCAAAAATACTCAAAATCCTAGATGTGTTCATCGAACTACCAATTATTTTACCTCCAGTAGTCGCCGGGGTAGCTATGTTAATGGCATTCGGTCGCCAAGGAATTATTGGCGCTCCCCTTGAACAACTAGGTATAACAATTCCATTCACTACCACTGCTGTGATTTTTGCACAAATCTTCGTTGCAGCTCCGTTTTATATTCGGTCTGCCAGAATATCTTTTGGGGCAATTGATAATGATTTGGAAGACTTGTCTAGAACTTTGGGTAAATCTCCCTGGTACACATTTTGGCGGATTACGATCCCTTTAACTTGGACAGGGCTTACAACTGGGCTTGCTCTGACATGGGCCAGAAGTTTGTCAGAATTCGGTGCAACTTTAATGTTTGCAGGCAATATGATCGGTAAGACTCAAACCATGCCTCTAGGGATACTTACCGCAATGGAAACAGATCTGAATGCGGCTTTAAGTTTATCTCTAATATTATTAATAGTCTCAGTGTGTATACTCCTAGGAATCCATTTATTATCGTCCAAACTATCAAAGTATCGGTCTTAAGCAATGAATAGCGTTGAAGCACAATTAAACTATCTAAACAATGATTTCAATTTGTCAGTCTACATCAAAATGACCGACAGTGACCGACTTATTCTATATGGTCCCTCAGGATCTGGTAAAACCACAATCCTCAAATTACTACTAGGGCTATTACAACCTAACCAGGGTAAAATTAGTATATCAGGACAAGTTATTCTAGACACACAAACTGAAACATATATACCTGCTCATAAGCGCAAAATAGGATACGTCCCTCAAGATTATCGGCTATTTCCGCATCTTTCAGTGATTAACAACATCACTTATGGTATGCCTAAACATCTGACTGGATCTCACAAAAAATTCTTAAACCTAATAACTGACACTCTGAGTATAAGTGATTTGGCAGACCGCAATGTTACAAACCTTTCCGGAGGTGAAATGCAGCGGGTAGCAATAGGAAGAGCTCTGTCTATCAGGCCAAATCTATTATTGTTAGACGAACCTTCTACTTCCTTGGATTCGGAGCTTAGCATATCTGTGAGGACACTAATCAAACGTATTCATGAGGAATTTAAAATACCTACCATTGTTGTCACCCATGACCAACAAGAAGCACTTGCGTTAGGAACGCAATTACATGTATTACATAACGGACAATTCATTGAATCTGGGGAACCCAGTATAATTCTAGGACAACCACAAAAATTACAAACCGCAGCTCTAATAGACATTGAAAATATATTTAGTGCTACAGTAACTGAACGGGATTCAACAAACGGAATAACTGTTTGCCAATACCACTCTCTCAACGTAGAAATACCACTGTATGACACTCAAATCGGGGACTCTATCCAAGTTGGGATTAAGGCCTCCGATATAATTGTGGCTACGAAAAGACCTACTCATATATCAGCCAGGAATATATTCGAAGTAGAAGTTATTCATATAGATCAGGACCATTCAGGTATTATGCTCAAATGCAAGTCAGGTCTAAGTGAATTCAGCGCTAAAATCACCAAATCAGCATTGGATGATTTAGATATATCCCAGGGGCAAAACGCCTATATATTATTTAAGGCATCGTCATGTTTTATGCTAAAACCCTAACCCAAACTAGGATATTTACCGAACTTCAAAAACAAGTCTATTCTTGCCTGTAACGATTCTTGTTCCTTTTCATCCAAAAGTCCTTCAAACCGCTGAGATATTGAATCATTTTGTAAATTATCCTTCAGCTTTTCAATATCTTTAAGTAATTCATTAGGAATATCTTCACCCTGGAAATCCCATATAACAGTTCGTATTTTAATGTCCTCATGGAAAGTTAATCCTTGGTCAATTCCCCACAATTTATCATTTGTATCAATAATAATATGGTCCGCTTTACGATCCGTGTTGTTTGCCACCAAATCAAAACAGGCTATTTTTTTTAATTGATCATGGTGTCTATCCTGAACTTGATAATAATTATTATGAGGATCATGATCCACAAACACTTGTACTGACCCAATCCCATATTTCCCTTCCCTGATAATCGTCTTAGGTATTATATTCCAGCCCAACAGATCATCTAATACATACGAAGCATATTCTCTTTTATATAAAGTGCCTGAAGGAAAATCCCACAATGGAGCCTCTCCATCTCTAGGTTTGTATATAGCTAAAACTCTTTCCTCATCAAGAACCAATTCAGCCAAAAAGGTATAATTTGAGCCTTTTGCTGTCAGCGCGCAAGACACCATTTCTCCGGATATTAGAACTTCTGTTTCTTGCTGAGTCATAGGTACTTTATATCGACGTGATTACAATTTAGAATGCCCATTAGATTTGGGACAGAAATGACTATCCGGATCTATTGGATTATGACATAAAGGACATATTGGTCTACCAGATTCGCATATCTGAATACCTAATTCGGAAAATTGTAAAGCTTGGCTTCCAGATATATAGAAATTCAAAGAAGATGTATCATCTATAGTTTCACCTTCTTCCCTGCATTCCACATAAAAAGTATCATTGTCTTTCTCAAAATTAACTGATATTTGTCTGCATTTAAATTCTACTGGTTGATAATCATAATCTAATAAACATTCCCTAAATCCCAAATCATCTTGCCTGTCAGGATTATCATTACACAATCCTTCGAAATACTTAGCCAATTCAAACAATTGTTCCTTTTCAAGCCACACCACGCCAGTATTCCCTCCAACCGTTAATGATAAACGGAAAGTCCGATTACCTGGCTCCCCAAAAGTCTCTGGAGTTATACTATCCAGAGATCCAAACTGATATCTAATTTCCCTGTTTTCCATAACTATTCACCCTCATTCTTATAACCTTAAACCAAATGTATCGCTTTATATACTCAAATCCATCAAATCATGAGCCACGCTTATTGGACCTTTATATATCTCACTTGCTTCGTTTATCAGTAAATCTTCTTTGCCATGATAATCAGTACTCACGTGTGTGATCACTAATTGCTTCACATCAGCTTTAAAAGCAACAAATCCTGCATCATAAGCGCTAGAATGCTTAACCATTTTGAGTCGATCTGCATCTTCTTTTAGTCCATAAGCTTCATGGATTAAAACATCTGCATTTTTAGCCCCTATTATCGTATTTTCTGTAAATTCTGTATCCCCTGAAAACACCACAGATTCATTGCCGCATTCTAAACGCCATCCAACTGCTCCCACTATATGTTTTGCGGCGTGGGACTTAAATAGCATGTCACCAATCTTATTTGAATCTCCCTCATGTACCGAATTCCATTTAATTGTGAAGGATTTTCCCTGCCTCAAAATTCCTTCATCATTTATTTCAAAATCTTTATTCATCGCTTTAAAAAAGTTTCGAACATCCTTGAGGGCAGTATCAGACCCATATACATTTAGTGCCTGCTGAATATCCCGGTCGTTTCGATGAGATTCCAAATATTCCAATCCCCGCGAATGATCATGATGAGAATGGCTCAATAATAAATGGTGAATAGTGTTCAGATCTAATCCTAATTTACTAGCATTTACCAAAGCAGAGTTACCAGATGATGCATCTAAAAGTATTCTGTTATCAGCTAATTCTACATATATGCAAGTATGAAATCTCTGAATACTACCACCAGAACCCGTACCTAAAAAAACTAGTCTCAAACTACTCCTTTTATACCTCTATGCACTTACTCAAGGCCCTAGCGGCCTTTTCCGGATTTTCGGCTAATCCCACTGCCCCTGTGACGCAGATTGCGTCAGGGGAACAAGCCATAACCATTTCTATGTTATCAATATTGATGCCGCCAATAGCAACAAGTGGTTTACTAGAAATCTCTCGTGCCGCTTGTAATCTCTCAATACCTTGAGGTTCTCGATCTATTACTTTTGTCCTTGTACTAAACATAGGGCCAAATGCTACATGATCTATGTCCATCGATTGGGACTCTTCCAATTGGTCTAATTCTCTGTTTGACCTCCCAATGTGTTGGTTAATATTCAATACAGATCTAGAAGCTTCAACACTTAAGTCTGTCTGTCCCACATGCAATCCAAAACATTGAACAGCCTTGGCGATATCAGCATGATCATTGATGATCAATACTGTATCAGAATTTTTACATAATTCTTGTAATTTATGCGCTAACTCCAAGATCAGTCCTTTATCCGAATTTTTATCCCGTAGTTGGAGTATCTTGGCTCCCCCTGATACCGCGCCCTGTGCAATCAAAAAGGGATCTCTATTATTGGTAATCTCTGGATCAATAATTACATACAAACCATGGAATTTTTCCAAATTCCCATGTCTTATACGTTGCCCCTGCTTCTTAATAATCTTACTGACAATCTCTAATAGGTCTTGATAATCAGAAAGACCCTCATTTGAGGATAATAATGCGGACAAATACAAAGCAGTTCCAAGCAAATCTGATGCATCATCTTTGAGCATTGTTTGGGCATCCGAACCTTCTAACAAATCAGATAACACTTTACATTCATCAGCATATTCAGCATCATTTATAATCTGGCTATAAATATACCGAGCTGTACTTTTGATATTATCTTGAAACATTTCTATAGCTAGTTTCCCCCATTTCTATCTTGTTTTATCCGGCTTATATGATTATTCATAGATGAAGCATCTGAACGATCAACATCAGACAAAGTTTCTTTACTTGGCAACCAATTCAAATTATCTACTGGAGATTTAAAAGAGAATCTGGATACTAATTTTCTAATATCCTTATGAGAACAAGTTTTACAATTCAAAGATTCTTCTTTTGACCATGGGAATACCAAGTGTTCGTTAGTGCTTCCACATGCTTCACAATAATATTCATAAATTGGCATATTACTCTCCGTACATGTTTATTGTATCACTCATCTTTTATTTCTCTGGTGCTGATGCAGTTGACCCGTATACATCTGAGGTATAATAACGAAGTATCATTTTTAAGTGGACGGTTATTATGCAGATTCCTTTTGATACCAATACTTCTTCAGCTCAGAATCTTCTGATATTAATAGACGGACACGCAATTATACATAGAGCGTTTAGAGGAATTAGTGCTCAAGGGAATAATCTGACAGTATCAAGCACAGGAGAAGATGTTACAGGGGTATATGGGTTTCTTAATATCTTCTTAAGGGCTATCAGTGATCGTGATCCCAGCCATTGTATAATCACTTTTGATACACCAAAGCCCACTTTCAGACATATAGCATTCCCTGACTATAAAGCACAAAGAGCAGAAACACCTGAAGAACTCAAACCTCAATTCGAACGAGTAAGACAAATGATGGAAACGTTTGCTGTCCCAACTTTTTCTTTAGATGGATATGAAGCAGACGATCTAATCGGAACTATTAGCGCCCAAGCTGAAGAGCACGGTCTAGAAACTATCATACTCACAGGAGACCGAGATACTTTCCAGTTAATATCACCACATACCAAAGTGGATCTGGGATCTAACGCAAGGGATAGAAAATTGTACGGTGAATCCGAGCTAATAGCACGCTACAACGGATTAACGGCAGAACAACAACCCGACTTTAAAGCGCTTTTGGGCGACAATTCTGACAATATACCTGGAGTTCCAAGAGTAGGAGAAAAACGAGCCATCGCCTTATTGAACTCGTATGTTAATCTGGAAGGGATATACGAAAACCTAGAATCTATTCATCCCCCTAGTGTAAAGACTTCTCTAACTGAGAGTAAAGATATAGCGTTTAACAATCGTGAGTTAATGACCATAGATCGCCAAGTGCCGATTACGGTAGATTTCGAATCCGCCCTATTCGGCGGATATGATATGGAACAAGTAATCACCCTACTTAAAGAGTTAGAGTTCAATAGTATTATTAGCCGTATACCTGGAACTAAACAGGTAATAAATAGTGACATGGCTATCACCAAGCCAGTACCAAATACCGATACTGTATATACCTGCGTAGACAATCAAGAAAAGTTTGACGCTATGATGTTGTCTCTTCAGAAAGCACATAAAATAGCGTTCGATACAGAAACAAGCGATTTGAACCCTATGCTAGCAAGCATAGTAGGACTTAGCTTTTCGACCAACGCAGGTTCTGCGTGGTACATCCCTGTAGGACATTCAGAAGGCCTTCAATTGTCTTTAGAATATGTAATTGGACAACTCAAACCTATATTCGAAAATACTGATAAACAAATGTGCGCTCATAATGCAAACTACGACCTAATGATCCTATCCAAATATGGAATCCATGTGACAAACCTAACTTTTGACACCATGGTTGGAGCACATCTACTAGGCAACTCTTCATTAGGTCTCAAAAATTTAAGCCAAACCCTTCTGGGTATAGATATGCAACCTATAACTGAATTGATAGGAACAGGGAAAAAACAAATATCGTTCAGGGATGTTTCCATTGAACAGGCCTATCCGTATGCTGCTGCAGATGCGGACTGTACCTTGCAGCTGTGGAACCACTTTGAGCCAGAAATAGATAGTTCGTTTGCAAAAAATATCATGAGCAATATTGAAATGCCATTAATACCAGTCATTATTGAAATGCAAAGAAACGGAATCACTCTGGAAAAAGATAACCTTGAAAATATGTCAGCAGAATTACAATCGGACATGGAAATCCTACACGAAAGTATAGTGTCTCACGTAGGTCATTCCTTGAACATAAACTCTCCCAGTCAACTTAGCCAAGTTCTATTTAATGAATTAGATCTTCCCAAAACCAAGAAAACTAAAACCGGGTATTCAACAGACGCAAATTCATTAGAATTTCTAAAAACAGCCCATCCAATAATAGAACAAATCCTTAATTACAGAGAGTTGTCCAAACTAAAATCAACGTATGTAGACGCTCTTCCACATATGATCAATCCCCACACTGAAAGAGTACACACTAGCTATAATCAAACTGGATCAATCACTGGCAGAATTTCATCGAGTGAACCTAATCTTCAAAACATCCCGATCAGAACTGAACGAGGCCGGAAGGTGCGTAATGCTTTCATCGCTCCTACTAAGAATTCTTTGCTGTTTGCAGCTGATTATTCCCAAATTGAATTACGCGTCTTAGCTCACTTATCTCAAGATCCTGGTCTATTATCTGCATTCCATAACGGTGAAGACATCCATTCATCCACAGCTTCTCTAATGTTTGATGTTGATATTAATAAAGTAGATTCGGAAATGAGACGTATTGCCAAAGTTTTAAATTTTGGCGTTATATACGGGCTTTCCGCTCACGGAATAACTCAGCAAACGGGGTTCTCCAGGGAAGAAGGAAATAATTTCATTAAAACATATTTCTCCAAATATCCAGGAATCCAAAACTACTTAGACAAGATTAAAGAATTTGCACGAGAAAACGGCTATGTTGAGACGTTAATGGGAAGACGTAGATACGTACCAGACATACACTCATCGAACTTCAACATACGAAGTGCTGCTGAACGAATCTCCATTAATATGCCTATACAAGGTACTGCTGCAGACATAATGAAGTTAGCTATGATAAACGTATACAATAATCTGGAAAGTAGCTCCCTAGAATCAAAAATATTAATGCAAGTTCATGATGAACTTGTATTTGAAGTACCCACTCAAGAACTGGAACCACTTAAGTCTATCGTCGTCACAGAAATGCCTAACGCAATGGATTTAGACGTGGATCTAAAAGTCGAAACAAAGCAAGGCCCTAGTTGGGGAGACATGGAGTAAACATGAAAACTATACGTAGTCTGATATTCGTTCCAGGAAATCGAGAAAATATGCTAGAGAAAGCTTTAACTTTCAACGCAGATATTATTATGGTGGACCTTGAAGACTCTGTTCCAACAGCACAAAAACTTTCGGCTATCCCAATCGCTCAGCGTTGGACAGAAAAATTACATGAATCAGGCAAAACTGTCATGGTCAGATTAAATGCATTGGATACCGGATTCACCAAAAATGAGATGATTCAAATGGCGTCGAATTCAATATTAGGATTCAGCGTAGGTAAAATCTCTAGTGCAAATGATGTGAAAACTATAGATATAATGCTGACAGAGATAGAGGCTAAGAAAGGTCTTCCTCATAAGTCACTCAAGTTCATTGCATGGATAGAAAGTGCTAAAGCCATTATGAATATCCAGGAAATATCCACTGCAAGCACAAGGACAATAGCCCTTGCCTTTGGAGCAGAAGACTTAACAAATGACATGGGAATCACCCGAACTGAGCTAGGCTCGGAAATCGCAGTCCCCAGAGCCATGGTTCCCATTGCGGCGAAAGCTGTCAATTTACCTGCATTAGACAGTCCTTTCGTAAGTTTTAATGATTATGACGCCCTCACCAGGGACGCCACTAATGCAAAATCTGTTGGATATACAGGCAAATTTGCTATACATCCTAATCAGATTGAAACCATCAATAAAATCTTTTCACCTTCCGAAGAAGAAATACAGTACGCACAACAAGTCATGGAAGCATGGGAACAAGCCGAATCGCAAGGAGAAGGCTCCATCGCACTAGACGGTAAAATGATAGATGTGCCAGTAGTAAAGCGGGCCCAAAATGTACTTATCGCAGCAGGATTACTCGAAGACAAATTCACCCTGTAGCGTAATTTAAATAAGGAACTCTTTTGAATACAGATAAAATTATCCTTAGCAAGATGGAATTCTATGGCTACCATGGAGTCAACCCAGAAGAAAAAGTCCAGGGGCAAAAATTCATAATCGATGTAGACATCAATTGCAACTTATCTTTGCCAGGACAAACAGATGATTTAAATGATACGGTTAATTATTCTGATATCTACAAATTAATCAAAAACATCGTAGAAGGACCCTCTCTAGATTTGATTGAAAGTGTTGCTGAAAAGATAGCAAAAAGCATTTTAAGCACCACGCAAGCTGATGCGGTAACTGTGACTGTAGCAAAAATGAATCCTCCTATCAAAGGCTCCCAAATAAAGTCTGCAGCTGCACAAATAACTAGAAATTCAACTCATTACTCATAACGATAATCAGGACTCAATAATACATTTTGTTAGCAAAAAAAATAGCTCCTAACGTTCCTTTTTACTATGGTTGGGTAGTCCTATTAGCTGTTGGAAGTTCCGCTGTCGTTAGAAACGCGGCTGCCAGTTTAATGATAGGGGTATTCATAGCATCGATGAATACTGAACTCGGATGGAGCAGAACATTAATAGCAGGAGCAGCTAGCGTAGGTGGATTAGCCGCATCGGTAGCCTCAGTACCAGCAGGATGGATTGTAGATAAGTATAAAACTCAAATAGTACTTTCCATTAGCGTATTACTACTGGGCATCGCAACGATTTCACTAAGTTGGGTTACCACCCCGCTAGCATTCTACATAGCATACGGCCTAGGGAGAGTCCTGTTTAACAGCACATTTCAGATTGGATCTTCCGTTTGTATATCTAGATGGTTCGTTAAATACAGAGGTAGAGCTACCGGGTTATTATTCTCCTTTCATTCTATCGGCATGTTAACTTTCCCATTACTCGCTTGGACAATCATACAATGGTATGACTGGAGGTCTGCATGGTTGGTTATAGGAATCCTAGTCCTAACAATATCCCTTCCATTTACCCTATTATTTATAGAGCATCGACCAGAAGATCTTGGGTTACTACCTGATGGTGAATCATCCAATACAGATAATGATGACCTCGAACAAAATGTTGCAAAAGAAGTAAGTTGGACATTGGGGGAGGCAGCGAAGACAAGGGTACTCTGGATCTTAGCATTTTCTGGTGGCATCCTATTCTTACTACAGTCAGGAATGAACGTTCATCAAGCTGCTCTCATATCAGACAAAGGATTAGCTCCTTGGATTGCCATTATGGGAGTCTGTTGTAATGCTATATTTACTGGAGTAGGCAGTGTTATATGGGGAAGAGTCCTAGAATTCATGCCTGCCAAATATGCGTATTCCATCGATGCTATGCTTTTAGGAGTCACACTAGGATTATTCACATTGATCCAAGGACCAATTTCCGTCTTTGTCCTATCTTCCTTATTCGGTTTAGCAATTGCAGGAATTCTATGCATTCCCCCAGTGACTTACGCCAATTACTTTGGAAGAAACAATCTAGGGAAAATACGAGGGATAACAGAACCTTTCATTTCCTTAGGGCAAGCCATAGGAGCATTAACTTCAGGCATAATCTTTGATATATACAGATCCTATGACGTCGCCCTATTAAGTTATTGTGTACTAGGAATAGTCGCAGGTGTTTCTTTCTTAATCATTAAGAAACCTAACTATACACCGGAACAATAAACCTCAATCCGCTTATACCAACACACCAAAGCCGGATTTGGTACAGATTTCTAATCTGTTACCATCTAGATCTTCAAAATAAAATGCTCTCTGGCCATCGTTCCGAGTTTGAATATCTGTCAAAGCTTCGACTCCCTTACTTTGAAAATAATCTCTGGAAGCTTCAATATCATCCACCTCAAATGCGGTGTGATGAGAAGGGGCTGACGGCGCATCAGGATGTTCGATGATATGAATCATAGCCCCACTCGGGAGTTGCAACCAATACAAATGATCGCTATCTACCATTTTGGGAATCTGCTTTATCCCTAAAATTTCTGTGTACCATTTCAATGCTGCGTCTTTATCTTTCACGCAATAAGTACTGTGATTAATAGCTTTTAATCTAATGTTCTCGTCCATAGATTTACCTCCTCTATATGTACCGAGTGTCCAACTAATATATTCGACTTACAGTAAAAAGAAAAGAGCCCTTCCTAAAAAGGGCTCTTTAAATACACTATCTATTAATAGTTTATTATTGACCAGTACCGTCTGCTGCCTCAGCACCACCAGTAGCCGCCTCTGCCGCTGCCGCCTCTGCTTCTGCTAACGCCGCCGCCTGTTCAGCCGCTGCTGCCGCTGCATCTGCTGCATCTGCTGCCGCTAACGCGGCCTCCTGAGCCGCTGCATCACCTGGGTTAGCTTCTGCTGCCGCCTGTAATGCCTCTGCTTCTGCTAATGCTGCATCTGCATTTGCTGCTGCTGAATCTGCTTCAACTGCTGCTGCTTCTGCTTCTGCTACCGCTTCTGCTGCTGCTGCTGTTTCAGCTGCTGCTGCTGCATCGGCTGCTGCATTCGCTGCAGCTGCATCTCCACCCACTGCTGTTGTAGGTGCTTCTCCGGTGGTTGGTGCAGCTCCTGTATCTATTGGAGCTATTACCTCTGGCATTTCTGGCATTTCAGGAGCTAATCCTTCACCAGTACCAGCTGCCATGAATTCAAATACCTCACCTACTGAGTCAATCATAGCTACCAGCTCGGCTGTAGGTGCAGCATCCGTAGCAGCAATCGCTGTTTCAATTGCTGGCATTTCCGCAAACTCAGTAGGAGCTGGAGCTCCATCTGCAGCTGGAGCTATCAAATCAGCACCTGCTGCTTCTAAGCAAGCTCCTTTCTGTTCCGCTCCCAAATCTGACACTTGGTCGCCACTCATTACTTCCACCATACTTCCCATCATTTCTGTTGGTAAGTCGGCCATTGCAGCAGGTTCTATAACCTCGGCCATTCCTGCTACTATTTCTGGAGCAACATCTTTAATCGCTCCAGGGTCCGCTGACATTGCCTCCGCAACAGCGGTGACTTTCTCAGTACCAAGAGCACTCAAATCAGCTGGCTCAGCTGCAACCGGAACTGGAGGAGCGGCAACCTCTGTTAAGGTACCTTCTCCTGCTACTACTGCATCCATAACCGCTGCAGCATTAGCATCTGCTACTTCAGCAAACGCTGCGCTGGCAACTGGGTCTAATGCCTCTATCATAGCTATAGCTGATGCAGGGGCGAATGATTCAATCTTATCCACTGGAAGAGCTTCAGCAGCAGCAAGTACTACTTCTGGGGCAACTGCGACTTCCGCAGGAGCTATCACTTCCAATCCGGCTTCAGCTGGAGCAGTTCCTGCTTCTAAAGCATCAAACACTCCTTCTGGTAAGTCTCCTTCAACTAAACCTAAGTCTGCTGGTGCGGCGCCTGCTTCTAAAGCATCTGCCATAGCTTCAGTGATCTCTGTAGCTGCTAATATTTCTGGAGCCGCTACAGTTTCAAACATAGCTGCTAACGTAGCTTCTGGCATTTCCGCAACCGCTGCGGGAGCATCAGCCGCTACCGTTTCTAACATTGCTGCAGCGCTATCAGATTCCATAAGTGCTACAGAATTCAAATCCATTTTGTCTGCCATTTCTAGTGCCAATTCGGGAGCAACAGCTTCTTTTAATTGTTCGGGCTCAAGAGCTGTGACTAAACCGGCTAGTTGATCGCCTTGCAAATCTGCTGCGATTTGTTCAACTCCTACCGCTTCCAAAATTGTTCCCGCACTATCAGGGTCCATTACAGTGAAGGATTGACCGTCTATCTTCTCAGCCGCTAACGCTATTTCGTCTACAGCCAAAACTTCTAATATTTGGTCTCCTTCCATTGCCCCCATCATTCCAGCAATTTGTTCACCGCCCAAACTCAGCACTTCAACTGCTCCCATGGCTTCAACCATTCCGGCTGCATTTTCAGAAGGCATTTCCATGAATGCTTCAACCGTAATTTCGGCAGCTACTGTAGCTAAGGCCTCTACTCCAAGGTCAAACATAGCTTCAGGTTCTATCGCTCCTACTATGCCAGCCAAACTGTCTGCATCCATTCCTGCCGTAGCAATATCAGCACCCATTGTAGTGAACATATCTAGAGCTGCATCTGCTGGCAATTCCAGTATCTGGGCAGTATCCATAGCTCCGACCATTCCAGCCATCGCATCTGCTGGCAATTCTAACACTGCTCCAGTTCCCATCGTGTCCAACATTCCGGCAGCTGCTTCAGGTGGCATAACCATAAAGTCGGTGGGGCTCATGGTAGCGGCAGCATCGAACAATACATCTCCGCCTATCGCTCCCAACATATCACCTTCCATTGCTCCGAACATACCGGCCATTGCATCAGGAGGTAGGTCAAATAACATTTCCGCTCCCATGGTTTCAAACATTCCAAACGCTGCTTCAGGTGGCATCATAGCCATTTCAGCTGGAGGTAGACCAGCAGCTGCATCAAACATAGCACCTGCTCCAAGTTCTGCCATATTAGCAGGATCCATAGCTCCAAACATGTCAACCATTGCTTCTGGCGGCATGAAATCTAGTGCTGTCTCTATACCCATAGTTCCCAAGGCGTCTGCCATGAATTCTCCGCCCATTTGAGCGAACATATCACCTTCCATTGCTCCGAACATTCCGGCCATTGCATCAGGAGGTAGGTCCATGACTGCACCTTGCCCCATAGTGTCAAACATTCCGAATGCCGCGTCCGGAGGCATCATCATCATATCCTGTGCCCCCATGCTCATAGCAGCATCGAAAAGCACATCTCCACCCATTTGAGCGAACATATCACCTTCCATTGCTCCAAACATTCCGGCCATTGCATCACCAGGGAGCTCTAACATCATGTCAAATCCCATAGTTTCAACCATTCCAAAGGCAGCCTCAGGGGGCATTCCCATCATGTCTTGTGCGCCCATATTCATAGCTGCATCGAAGAGCATGTCGCCGCCAAATGCACCGAACATGTCACCTTCCATTGCGCCTAGCATTCCTGCCATTTGGTCACCACCCATGAATTCCATAGCGGTGCCCATTCCCATATCCATCATTGCGTCAAAGGCTCTTTCAGCGCCCATCGCGCCAAGTTGGTCTCCTTCCATTGCTCCAAACATTCCGGCCATTTGCTCTCCACCGAGATCTTTGACAGCATCAAATCCCATAGCGTCCATCATTCCAAATGCAGCGCCATGATCCATCATCATAAAGTCTTGGGCTCCCATTCCTGCAGCAGCGTCAAAGAGCATGTCTCCACCGATGTCCATGAACATATCCCCTTCCATTGCAGAGAACATTCCGGCCATCTGATCGCCGCCGAGGTCCATAATCATATCTGGACCCATCGCATCAAACATTCCAAATGCAGCGTCGTGGTCCATCATCATAAAGTCTTGCGCTCCCATGGTAGCAGCTGCATCAAATAGCATGTCTCCACCCAGGTCATACATCATCTCAGGAGCCATTGCATCGAACATGCCAACCATTTGCTCACCGCCAAGCATGTCAAAACCGCCAGCTCCTATAGACTCAAAAGCACCGAATGCCATATCTGCATCCATGCCTCTGATTTGTTCTCCTTCCATTGCAGAGAACATTCCAGCCATTTGATCTCCACCTAAGTCAAAGACCATCTCAGGACCCATAGCATCAAACATTCCAAATGCACTATCAGGGTCCATCATCATAAAGTCATTTGCACCCATGGTAGCAGCTGCATCAAATAGCATGTCTCCACCAAGGTCGTACATCATGTCGCCTTCCATGGCGCCTAGCATGCCCGCCATCTGTTCACCTTCAAGGTCCATAATCATATCTGGGCCCATCGCATCAAACATTCCGAATGCAGCATCCTGATCCATTGCATAAAAGTCTGCAGCACCCATATTAGAAGCCGCATCAAATAGCATGTCTCCACCAAGGTCGTACATCATGTCGCCTTCCATGGCGCCAAACATTCCTGCTAATTGGTCTCCCTCCATACTGCCGAATTGGGCAGAGTCCATTCCCGTTGCCATATCAAAGACAGCATCCCCACCTAGCATATCAAAGCCAGTGGCATCCATGCTGCCCGCCATTTCAAATATCTGATCAGAACCTAGTTGGTCGAAACCACCTGGTCCCATGTCCATTGCCATATCAAAGGCTTCTCGTGCGTCTTCACCTCGTGGGGTATGAGTATCAAACCCAACATCCCACATTTCAGGCGTAGAATCAAATTCCATCTGGAAGCCAAAGTCCATGCCGCCCATGTCGCCCATGCCCATGTCCATGCCGCCCATATCCATGCCCATGCCACCCATGTCCATTCCTGGTCCCATGTCCATGCCGTCTGATCTTGGATCCTGATAGTTCATATCACCCATACCGAAGCCGCCCATGTCCATGCCGCCCATATCCATGCCCATGCCACCCATGTC
>CEOQ01077481.1_pt1 | contig 17226 bp, 13 predicted proteins | sample 361351 | NCBI WGS metagenome assembly CEOQ01 (sample SAMEA2619907, study PRJEB7988) | marine metagenome | biome: marine biome (ENVO:00000447); feature: deep chlorophyll maximum layer (ENVO:xxxxxxxx); material: "saline water (ENVO:00002010), including plankton (ENVO:xxxxxxxx)" | depth 60 m | reverse complement strand
GCCAGTGATTGTTGTAAGAAGCGAATTTCTTTTGCTAGTGAAAAGTGCATACCTATAAAACAGCGCAATTTATTCTTATCGTTTTTAGAGTTCATGGTGCTGTAAGCAGAGCTGTAGGCCAAATTCTAATCTTGCCCCACATCGCAATTGCCGTCCATTTCGAATAGAATCTGCAGTCCGCAAAAACAGACGAAATAAGAAGAATAAGGACCCTGCTCTATGCACAATCGGCCCATTTACAACAGCGATCACGAACTTTTTCGTGATAATGCCCGGCGCTTTTTTCGTGAAGAGCTAGAACCAAACATAGACCGATGGGAGAAAGAAGGGAGATTGCCACGGGATTTCTGGCGCAAGGCAGGAGAGAATGGATTTCATTGTTGCGGTATACCAGAAGAATTTGGCGGTCCGGGCGCAGACTTCATGTATAACATGGTTCTATCGGAAGAGGTAGGCTATGCGGTCGGCGGCGCAAGCGTTGGATTCTCTGTTTCGTCTGATATCGTCGCTTACTATTTACTTCACAATGGTACTGAGGATCAGAAGCAACAGTGGTTACCTAAAATGGTAGCTGGCGATGCTATTCCTTCTATTGGTATGACCGAGCCAGGTTGTGGTAGTGATCTCAAAGCGGTGAGCACTACAGCAGTTCGAGACGGCGATGAGTATGTGATTAACGGCCAAAAAACTTTTATCACCAATGGTCAAAACTGTGACTTTATCTTGTTGGCTTGTACTACCAATCAAGACGCAGGCGCCAAAGGAGTTAGTCTGATAATTGTTGAAAGCCATCGCAAAGGATTTAGTCGCGGAAGAAATTTGGAAAAGATCGGTCAAAAAGCAGCGGACACATCTGAACTATTTTTTTCTGATGTGAGAGTTCCTGTGACAAATCTATTGGGCCAAGAAGGTGGTGGCTTCTCTGTACTTATGAATGAACTACCTCGCGAACGAATCACCATCGCCTGTCGCGCATTCGCAGAAGCACAGCGTGCTTATGAACTAACAGTCGATTATGTGAAAGAAAGAAAAGCCTTCGGTCAACAGATTTACGAATTTCAAAACACGCAATTCAAATTAGCAGAGATTAAAACCGATTTGGCGGTTGGATGGGCGTACATAGATCAGTGTTTAGTTAAGATCAATGAAGGCTGCCTAACACCCGAAGAAGGAGCAATGGCAAAACTTTGGACTACGGAAACGGGCAATAAAATTGTTGATGCTTGTTTACAATTATTTGGTGGATACGGTTACATGAGTGAGTATCCAATTTCTCGTTTGTATGTTGATTCAAGAGTACGAAGAATTTATGGCGGTACTTCCGAAATTATGAAGTTAGTCATCGGAAGAACTGTATAAAAAATTGAAAAGAAAGAGGAAAGAAGATGAGTGGTATTACTGCCTTCGATGCCTACATTCCCCGAGGCCGACTCAGCAAGCAGGCGATTGCCGAGGCTAATTCTTGGTTCGATTCCAGTCTTAAATCATTAGGCAGAGGTGAGCGAGCAATCTGTAACTGGGACGAAGATTCCATTACCATGGCGGTCGAAGCGGCAAACAACTGCCTTTGTTCAAAACTCGATGCAGATCTTTCTTCTTTATATTTAGCTTCGACCACTTTCCCTTTCTTAGATCGCCAGAACTCTGTAGTGGTGAGTGAGGCGCTTAATCTTAATAAGAATATTCGCACCATGGATGTAGGTGGATCCCAAAGAGCCGCAACTTCGGCATTGATTTCTTTATTGGAATCCAGTGGCGAAGGTGACAGCATGCTCGTCGCTTCTGAACACAGAAGAAGTAAAGCTGGTTCACGAGCAGAAATGTTGTGGGGAGATTCAGCTGCTGCAGTTCTTGTTGGCACAAATAATGTCATTGCAGAATGCCTAGCCATCGAATCCCTGGCTGTAGATTTTATTGACCATTATCGGGGTGAAGACGCCAACTTCGATTACGACTGGGAAGAGCGATGGATTCGTGACGAAGGATTCATGAAGAGTGTTCCCACAGTAGTAGACAAGTTACTTGATTCTTCTTCAGTTTCCGCAGAACAGATCAATCACTTTATACTCCCTACGGATCAAGCTCGAACTCCTGCTGCACTAGCCAAGAAATTGAGAATCAACCCTGAAGCAGTAGTGGATAATCAAATCGCTGAAGTTGGAGTGGCTGGTGCAGCACAACCCATCCTTCTATTAGCCAAGGCTTTGGAGAACGCTAAGCCGGGAGAGCATATTTTATTGATTGGATTTGGTCAGGGTTGTGACGCTGTTTTGCTTAAAGCCACTGATGCCATTAGCAGCTATAAGCCTTCAGTTGGAGTGAGTGCCGCACTCGCTAGTCGACGCGAAGAATTGAACTATAATAAATTTCTTAGTTTTAATAATCTAGTTGAGCGAGACATAGGAAAGCGCGCGGAAGTAGATAAACAAACTTACCTTTCCGGTTACAATCGAAGGAAGGATTTGTTAACTAGTTTTGTTGGAGGCAAGTGTCGGGAGTGTGGGACCGTGCAAATCCCGCGAGAAAAATACTGTGTAAATCCAGATTGTAATGCCCTCGAAAGTCAGGATCCTTATAGCTTCTCAGATAAGCAGGGGACTGTGGCCACCTGGACGGCTGACCGTCTAACATTCGACTGGAGTCCGCCTGCATATTTTGGCATGGTACAGTTTGATGGTGGCGGTAAGATCATGATGGATTTCACCGAAGTGGAAGAAGGCAGCATCGATTCAGGATCCAAGGTTTCAGTCCATTTTAGAATCAGACAATTCGATCCCGCGCGGGGATTTAGAAAGTATTTCTGGAAAGCAGTAATAGCAGGCTAGTTATCTAAAGAAGGAAAAATCTAAAAGAGATTTTCATTATTCAGATAAAAATTAAAGACACAGAGCGAGTGCTAAACAATGGATCCTTTTTCATTTAGGACTCGCAGAGGCAATCGATAAGAGTAGAGGAATAAAAGATGGCGTCAGGAATTAAAGACAAAGTAGTCATTTTAGGCATGGGTTGCAGTAAGTTCGGAGAGCGCTGGGACTCCAGTCCATCTGATCTAATGGTTGAAGCCTTCGAAGAATGTATCGAAGATGCCGGCGTTGAACGGGAGCAAATCGAAGCTGCCTGGTTTGGAGCTGGTATCGATGCGTTCAATGTTGGTTCAAGCGCCATGCCATTAGCGATAGCCCTACGCCTTAACTATATCCCTGTAACCAAAGTTGAAAATATGTGCGCTACTGGAACGGAAGCTTTTCGCGGCGCGGTCTACGCCGTTGCTTCCGGCGCATGTGACATCGCTCTTGCTCTCGGTGTGGAAAAACTCAAGGACACGGGTTACGGCGGCTTACCGCAACGTACTCGTGGCTTGGAAAATGATATGTATTGGCCAAACCTCTCTGCGCCAGGTGCTTTTGCTCAACTCGCATCTGGTTATCGTGCTAGACATAAACTAAACAAAGGGGACTTAAAGCGTGCCATGGCTCATGTCTCGGTTAAAAGCCATGCTAACGGTGCGAAGAATCCGAAAGCCCATTTACAAAGAGAAATTACTGAAGACCAAGCGGTCAACGCGCCCTTTATAGCAGAACCAATCGGTCTTTATGATTGTTGCGGCGTGAGTGATGGATCCGCCTGTGCAATCGTAACTACACCAGAAATAGCAAAGAGCCTCGGTAAAGAAAATCTAATTTCTGTTAAAGCGTTGCAGTTGGCAGTATCCAATGGAACAGAGTCTAGTCACGATAGTTGGGATGGCTCCCATTTAAAGACTACCCGTATTGCATCACAACGTGCTTACGAGGAAGCTGGCATCCGTAAACCTACTGAAGAAATTACCATGACCGAAGTCCATGATTGTTTCTCAATCACTGAGCTGGTTACCATGGAAGATTTGCAATTGTCTGAAGAAGGCAAAGGTGTAAACGATGTGCTCGATGGGAATTTCGATTCTGACGGAAAAACACCTTGTCAGATTGATGGTGGGCTTAAATGCTTCGGCCACCCGATTGGCGCTTCCGGGTTGCGAATGATTTATGAAAATTATCTGCAGTTAAATGGGAAAGCCGGTGCCAGACAATTAGATGATCCTAAGATGGGTTTGAATCACAATCTTGGCGGATTCCCTCATCAGAATATTTGTTCAATTTCTATAATCGGCCCCTACAACTAAATGACATGATGAAACGCGTCTTGGCACGCTTCTTTTCTTTGCGTCTTCGCACGGCTTTCGCCTATAAAGTTAATGTGTCTCCAGCACATACTTCGGGGCGCCTCACGCGGCATGCTGTTCCACTCATCCTCAAAGTCATTTAGGTCATCACAAAGATATGCAGGAAGGAAAATTTATTCTGTTACAAGGCTTTGAGATCAGTATTACTGCTGCATTGGAAACTCTTGAGTCGCTTCATGATCAAGTTGGACTGGGATTCGGAAATATCAAGCGTGCTTGCTCTCCAGAAGGTCACTTCAATTCAGAATTCATAGAAAAGTTTCAATTCGCCAGCTATGAACTGGCATTCTGCGAAGCGGAAATTTCTGCAGCAAATTGTCTTCTCGAATCGACGCAAGAAACGGATATAAATTCTATCGATTTCTCATTATCGATTTTCTTTGCTGGCGAGATGTTTAAGTCTGTCACCGCAAGACTGAGATCTATTCATGTTGACGCAGAAATAGATTTACGAACACTCGCAAATATCGAAGCAAGCGACAGCGCAAAAGGCTTACTTATTAGTTGCAATGGAGCTTTAGTCGCTGAGATTGGCGACAAGATTGCTCGCGATGAAATTAAACGACTTGCTTCAGGTCTTAACGAAGAAAAAGAATTAGTTCGTGAAACATTTTATCGATTCGCTAACGATCTAGTTGCTCCGCTAGCTGAAGAAATTCATCGCGAAGATAAAGACATTCCAGAAGAAATCATAAAACCTGCAGCAGAATTGGGCTGTTTTGGAATCTGTATCCCAGAACGATTTGGTGGATTACAACCGGACGACAAAGCTGACAGCCTGGGAATGATTGTTGTTACTGAAGAACTCTCAAGAGGTTCATTAGGTGCTGCAGGCAGTTTGATTACCCGACCTGAAATTGCTGCTAGAGCATTACTGGCCGGCGGAACTGAATCGCAACAAAATCGATGGCTGCCACTCTTAGCTTCCGGCGAAATGCTTTGTGCAATCTCTATAACTGAGCCCAATACCGGATCTGATGTAGCCGCCGTAAGTTTGAAAGCTACGCCGACAGAAGGTGGTTGGTTGCTCAATGGCAGTAAAACCTGGTGTACCTTTGCCGGCAGGTCGGAGTTAATTGTCGTACTTGCGCGTACCAATCCTGATACAGCTCTCGGCTATAAAGGTTTAAGTATGTTCTTGATCGAAAAACCGTCTTATCCTGGACATCGGTTTGAGCATATTCAGTCAGCAGGCGGTAAGTTAACTGGTAATGCTATTCCCACTTTGGGTTATCGTGGAATGCATTCCTACGACCTGTTTTTTGAAGACTACCTCGTTCCCGCTGAAAACTTAGTAGGTGAAAAAGAAGGAGAGGGGAAAGGCTTTTATTACACCATGGCTGGTTTCTCTGGGGGGCGGATTCAAACTGCGGCTCGGGCCACTGGCGTAATGCAGTCTGCGTTTGAGAAGGCAGTCAGTTATGCCAACGAACGAGTCGTTTTCGACCGGCGTCTGAGCGAGTTTCAGCTTACCCGAATTAAACTCGCTCGGATGTTGGCAACTATTACAGCCAGTCGCCAATTCAGTTATGCTGTCGCCCGTAAATTGGATCAAGGTCAAGGACAGATGGAAGCCAGCTTGGTAAAACTGTTTAGTTGTCGTGCTGCAGAATGGATTACTCGGGAAGCTCTACAAATTCACGGCGGTATGGGTTATGCAGAAGAGAGCTCGGTATCTCGATATTTTGTGGATGCTAGAGTGCTATCTATATTTGAAGGAGCTGAGGAAACACTGGCTCTTAAAGTAATTGCGAGGGAGCTGATTGCTCGTGCATAAAAAAATCACACTATATATCTTAAAGAGGGAAGAGGCAGAACAATGAGTGCTCCACTGCTACAAGATAAAGTTATCATCGTAACCGGTGCGGGAAGAGGTATCGGTCGCGGTATCGCCATGCTTGCCGCAGCCAATGGTGCCAAAGTCGTGGTTAATGATTTAGGTGGCGCGGAAGATGGTTCCGGTTCAGATGCAAGTCCGGCGGACAAAGTCGTTGATGAGATTAAGGCAACTGGTGGAGAAGCAGTAGCTTCCTATGCCAGTGTGACAGATTGGGATGCGGCCCATGATATTGTCGACATGGCGGTCACAACTTTTGGTCGCATCGATTGTGTTGTTAACAACGCAGGGAATTTAAGAGACGCAATCTTTCACAAGATGACGGAAGAAGATTTCGACTCAGTTATCAATGTGCATCTCAAAGGCTCTTTTAATGTAAGTCGCGCTGCTGCTACTCATTTTCGTGCACAAACTAGCGGATGTTTTGTCAACATGACTTCCACGTCTGGACTAATCGGAAACTTTGGCCAGGCCAATTACGCTGCAGCAAAACTTGGTATTGTTGGTTTATCCAAATCCATGGCCTTAGACATGGGTCGTTTCCGTGTGAGATCGAATTGCATCGCCCCATTCGCCTGGAGTCGTTTGATTGGAACTATTCCAACCAACACGGAAGAAGAGAAAGCGAGAGTCGCAAAAATTCAGCAGATGACACCGGACAAAATTGCGCCGTTAGCTGTCGCTCTGTGCAGTGACGCAGCACAAGACGTAACGGGACAGATTTTCGGTGTTCGTAATAATGAAATATTCCTATTCAATCACACTCGGCCTATTCGATTTGCACATACGGCTGAAGGCTGGACACCAGATTCAGTTCTGGATCGAGTCATTCCTGCACTCAAGGCAGATTTCTTTCCATTAGAGAGATCTGGTGAAGTGTTTAGCTGGGACCCAATGTAATTCAATTCAACAAGAAAAAATTATGTCTTTTAATCCTGAGTATTTACTAAGTCGAGAATTCGGAACTATTCAACAAACTTACACTGAGAAAGATTGCATTCTCTATGCGCTCGGTGTTGGTATGGGCTTGGATCCATTGGACGAAGCGTGTCTCCGTTTTGTTTATGAAGATGGTTTGAAAGTTTTACCGAGCCAATCAGTAGTCATGGCTCACCCGGGGTTCTGGGCCAAAGAAGAAGACATGGGGATCGATTGGGTAAAGGTATTACACGCCGGCCAGGAAATCATTTTTCATAACCCCATTCCGACATCTGGAACGGTTGAAGCTACTACGCGTATTACCGAGATTGCTGACAAAGGTGAAAAAATTGGTGCTCTGATAATTTCTGATCGTGTCGTGCGAGATGTAGAAACTGGCAGTGACATTTGTACTTTAATTACCACTATTCTAGCTCGGGGGAATGGAGGATATGGGGGCGAAAAGAAATCATCGGCACCAAAACCTGACGTTATTCCGGCCCGTGATCCCGATGAAGTCTGTGATTTACCCACTGTGCCACAGCAAGCTCTGATCTATCGATTATCCGGCGATTATAACCCTTTGCATGCATCACCAAGTGTTGCTCGCAGCGCAGGCTTCAAGGCACCGATTCTCCATGGGCTTTGTACCTTTGGAGTAATGACTCATGCTTTGGTAAAAACCTGTTGCGACTATGATCCAAGCCGTTTTAAACGAATGCGTCTGCGGTTTTCTGCTCCAGTGTATCCCGGTGAAACTATCCGCACTGAGATCTGGAACGAAGGTAATCAGATTGCGTTTCGGTGTAGATCTCTTGAACAGGACAAGATCGTCATTAATAACGGTTACTTGCTGATCGACTGACAACTGGAGTAGCCGTTGCAACAAATTCTTCAAGGCTTACGAGTTGTAGAAGGCAGTGCGTTTGTAGCTGCGCCTTCTGGTGGTATGACGCTGGCGCAATTGGGTGCAGATGTAATTCGTTTTGATCAAATCGGGGGAGGAATCGATTATCACCGTTGGCCCGTCAATGAAGCAGGCACCAGTCTCTATTGGCACAGCCTTAATAAAGGCAAACGTTCGATTGCTGTAGATTTTCGCAGTGAAACTGGCAGAGAGCTTATTCAGTCCATCATCACCGCATCAGGTGATGACGAAGGCTTATTCGTTACTAATTTTCCAGCCAAGGGATGGCTAGCAGATGAACAGCTGCGTAGCCGCCGAAGTGATCTTATTTATGTAAATTTAGTTGGTGATCGCCATGGTGGTAGTGCTGTGGATTACACCGTGAATTGCAGAATAGGTTTGCCGTTTTTGTCTGGTGATGGTGAAATCCCTGTTAATAATCCTTTCCCTGTCTGGGATGTATTAACGGGACAACAGATTGCTCTTGCACTATTAGTAGCCGAGCGACATCGTCGCATTAGCGGCGAGGGTCAATTCGTGCAGATAGCATTAGCCGATGTAGCTATGGCAACTATGGGTCATCTCGGTTATATAGCGGAGGCAGAAATAAACCAGGTAGCCCGTGAGCCGATGGGTAATCATATCTTTGGTACCTTTGGTCATGACTTTGAGTGCAAAGACGGTCGTCGGGTAATGATCGTGGGTGTCAGTCCGAATCAATGGGATGCCATAATCAATGTTACTAATACTGAATTACCGGTCAGAACTTTAGAGCAGGATTTGAATCTGGATTTCTCTCAAGAAGGTGATCGATTCAAAGCGAGAGAGAGATTACGCGAATTATTTGCTCCTTGGTTTGCCGAAAAATACTATGCAGATGTAAAACAAGTTCTGGATGATGCGGGGGTATGCTGGGGTATTTATCAATCCATAGAGGAGATGGTGAGCAATGATTGGGATTGTTCCGAAACGAATCCTCTATTTTCCCGAATAGAGCAACCTGGTATCGGCTCTTATTTAGTGCCCTCACAGGCTATGAGGTTTTCGGCTTTGCAACATGAACCACCGAAGCCAGCACCGCAGCTCGGTCAGCATACCGATGAAATTCTCTCTGAAATTCTTGGTATGGATAGTGCCCAAATTGGCAAACTGCATGACGAAAAAGTAATTGCAGGAGTTTCAGCAAACTAGGAAGTAGTAAAAGATGGAAGAAGTTAGCTCAACAACCCGAATTACCGATCTTTTATTTGCTGCTGCCGATAAGTGGCCAGCTAAACCTGCGATTAGTTTTAATGGCAAAACGCAAGATTGGTTGGAAACTAAAAACCGATGCGTTGCTGCGGCAACTCTGTTAAAGGAGTTGGGTGTGAATCCAGGTGATCGCGTTGCGTTTCTTGGATTGAATTCCAATATTTGCTTTGAATCCTATTGGTCGCCGGCATTAATTGGTGCCAGCATGGTGCCGATTAATTATCGTTTGACAGTTCGAGAAATAGTCGACTGCATTCAGGATTGCACACCGGCGGTTCTAATTGTCGATCCTAATTTCATCGACCACGTTCAACAGATCAAAGAAAGTTGTTCGAGCATAATTAGCATTGTCTCCTGTGGAGATATAACTGCACTAGAAGGCATGGTGTCTTATGAAGATCGTATTAACGACATCATTGCCAATGAATGTTACTCAGAGCTAACACCAAGTTCCAATGACGAAACAGTCATTATTTTCTATACCGGTGGAACAACTGGTCGCTCAAAGGGGGTAATGCTCAGTCACGTCAATTTCAAATACAACACGGAATGTTCGATTCCTCTCTATCGAATGCAGCAGCATTGGGCATTTTTAATTATTGGTCCCCTATTTCACCTCGCCGCTGGTTCTCGAGTTTTTAGCAGCACAGCGCTAGGTGGCCACACCGTAATTTTGCCTAAATTCGATGTAGTCGAATTAATGAAAGATGTTGAAAAGTACGCTATAAACTCTGCCACTCTGGTACCAACCATGTATCAGATGATTCTCGATCATCCTGACTTTGGTGACTACGATTTGTCATCTCTCAAGATGTTGGCTTCTGGAGCAGCACCACTTTCCATCGCACTACTTAGTAGAATCATTAAAGCGTTTCCTACGACAGAATTTTTTCAGACCTATGGCATGACTGAAGCATCACCGATTCTTACTAGTCTTGATTCCAAGTATCACGTACTGGAAGGGCCAAATTCGAACAAATTAGGATCAGTAGGGCGCGCAGTTGCGCACGTAGATTTATTCATTGCTGATGATAATGATAGAGAAGTGCCTCCAAATACCGTCGGACAAATTCTGGCACGGGGGAGGAATATCATGACGGGATATTGGCACCTACCCGAGCAAACAGCCGAAGCACTTAAAGATGGTTGGTACCACACCGGTGATGCTGGCTATTTAGATGAAGAAGGCTTTTTATTTCTGGAAGGTCGCGTCAAAGATATGATCGTAAGTGGTGGGGAAAATATTTACCCTATCGAAGTTGAAAACGTATTAGAGGATCATCCTGCTATTCATCAATGTGCGGTCATTGGAATTCCCCACGAGACTTGGGGAGAAGCAGTTCATGCGGTGATTACCCTTAACGATGGTTACGTTCTGACTGAGCAAGAGCTAATATCCTTCTGTAAGGAGAACATTGCCAGCTATAAATGCCCGGTAAGCGTTACCTTCCGTGAAGAGCCAATGCCACTCTCACCCATCAATAAGATTTTAAAAACGGAATTGCGTAAACCTTTTTGGAAAAATCGCGACTCTGAACTAGTGTAAAGCCCAAGTAACTTTCTGGTTTTCAATTAGTCTTCTGCATTTTTCGTCAGTTAGAAAATTTTCTGTCCATATCTAAAAAGCGGGCCAGGAAGGCGTGATACTTGAAGCATAGAGATTAGAACTTTATGTAGTCCATCCACCGGCTAAAGGGATTAGCTGCCCCACCATGTGATTGCAATTTTTGCTTGCAAGATAAAAAGCCAACTCTGCAGTTTCTTCCGCTTTGCCAACCTGATTAGTCGGGACGTTCCTCTTCACATGGTCCAGGAATTTTCCATTGTCGAGAATGTCGTCAGGGTAGTAAGTGTTGTTGTTTATATAGTTTTGAGCGATCGCGTTTACTTGCACATTGCTACGAGCAAGTTCCAATCCCGCCGCTTTGATAAATCCGTTTTGCGCACCACGAGCCGCGCAATATGCTGCGTTATTCGGAATTCCTTTTAGGGGTGCCGCACTGGTGATGGCAATTATTTTTCCAGACTTTCTCTCAATCATTTGCGGAGTAACTGCGCGCACCAGGTACATTAGTGGATGAACCAGGGAATTAATTAATTTGTTCCAATCATCATTGTCTATGCTTTGAACTGGCGCTGTCATTGGTGGCTCTGCTAGATTCGCTACCAGAATGTCAATTTGGTCGACTGAATTCACCAGTTGCTCGCACTCTTCCTGGGTGGTCATGGGATACCCACCGGAAACGACATTGATTCCCTGGGATTGAAACTTCTTTTGAATGGCTAAACCCATGTAGCGTTCTACACAAGTTATGAGCGCAGTTCTGTTTGTCATTATTTGATCCTAACGAGCGTAGATGAGTGGCCTCAAAATATCCCATGTCGGGTTAAACTTAGCAATTGCCTTCAAGTATTGTTAATCAGAAATCAAAGTGCAACACTCCAGTGTGGTTGGGGAATCGATACAATGAGTTACCTAGTTAATTAAACTACTATCGAAGAAAAAAGGAGGATTGAAAAGCGAAACGTGGAATTAATGTTTATGTGTGAAGGAGTATTAGGCTGAACTTTTTTTCCGCAGTTCCATTAAGTGCTTAACGAATTTCTCCAAGGTCTCATAGGGCTGACATCCAACCACTGCCAGGTCATTACTATAGAAAGTCGGTACACCGGTTACTCCGATCTTTCTCGAAAAGCGCCAGTCTTCATCCACTTCAAATTGAAATGTTCTTTCTTCCAACGCTCGGCGTGCAGCGTTCCTGTCTAGGCCAGCAGCGTCCGCAATTTTTTCCAACTCATCAATCTCGCTGATATTGATGTTGTCGACAAAGTACGCTTTGTAGAGGAAATCGTGAATGATTTCGCCGTTTTCTTGGGTGTCTGCCCATTTGCCTAGTTCTTGCGCAAGACGACTATTGTAGGTATACGAGCGGTCGCCGAAGGGTAGGCCCGCATCTGCCATTAAATTTTTCATGCGTTTTTTAATAGGAGTGAGGTCGCGGCCGGGGAAAAGATTTTCTAATGTTTGGCCTTCCTGTGGTGTTTCGGGATGCAAGGGAAAATGTATCCAGCGAATTTTTACCGAATAGTTTTCTTTCAGTTTTTCAATACTCACGGTACTAAGGTAACACCAGGGTCAGACGTAATCTGTAAATACATCCAAAACTATTTCATGCATTGCATTACTCGACTAATACGATATTCACTCTTCTATTATGTTTGCCTTTATTTTCGATCTTACTCACACGTACTTCGCCGATTTCTCCAGAAGCCTTTACATGAGTGCCGCCACAGGGCTGTAGATCCACACCCTCCACATGCATGAGCCTGACCTTTCCTGTTCCAGTAGGTGGTTTAACCGACATGGTCCGCACTAAATCCTGCTGTGCTTCCATTTCTTCTTCGCTAATCCAAGTCGCGCTTAAGGCACGGTTTTCTTCTACCAGTCTATTTAATTCTGTTGTTAATTCTTCCTTGTCCAGAGTGACATCTTTCAAATCGAAATCTAGGCGACTTTTTTTAACACTTATTGAACCGCCTGTTACCCCGCCATCGACTAAGGAACACAATAGATGCAAACAACTGTGCATACGCATATGTTTGTAACGTCTGTCCCAGTCAATCTCTGCGGTTACTTCGGTACCGGCTCCAGGTGGATTTTCACCTTCGGCTAATTCATGGAGTATGCCGCGACCGTATCTATCTTGGTAGGTGCCGATAACTTGTACTAAACTTCCATCGGCGGCAATGATAGTTCCAGTATCACCAGGTTGCCCTCCGCCTTCTGCATAAAATACCGTGCGATCGAGTATGACACCGCGGCCATCTACTTCCAGCACATTTGCAGTGCAGGATTTAGCATAAGCATCGTCGCGGAAAATTTCTTCGGTCATAACGGTTCCATTTAATGACTAATCTTCGGGAATGAGTTTTAGAATTTGTCCGGCAGCGCCATGTTCTATTAATAAATAGATTGTGCCATCGAAGCCCTGTTCAATGTCACGAATTCGTCCAAGCCCTTCAGCTAACGTTTCTCTCTCGACGAATCGATTGTTCTCGATATCTACTCTAAACAAGGTGCGTAATTTTAATGAACCGACAATAAAGTCGCCATTCCAATCTGGAAACTGATCACTGTCCGAAATGATAAAACTTGAAACAGCAGGTGAAGGAGTTAGATCCACTACCGGCTGTTGAATGTCTACTAGTTCAAAAGGAATACCTAGGTCACGACCGTTCACTCGCGTACCATCGTAGTGCAGGCCTAAAGAATAAAGAGGCCAACCATAGTTCTCTCCCGGTAGTAATCGGTTTATTTCATCGCCACCACGGGGCCCATGTTCACTACCCCAAAGTTCTCCGTTAAGAACGTCGTATTCCAATCCCTGCGGACTGCGATGCCCATAGGTATATATGCTTTCGTACACGCCTTCGCGGCCATAGTAAGGATTATCTTGAGGAATACTTCCATCGTCATTTACCCGATGAATTTTTCCACAAGGTGTGGCGAGGTCTTGAATGCCGCCACCTTCGCCGCCGCACTTTAATCCCAGACTGAAAAACACATGCCCACGGTTATCAAAAGCAACCCGGCCACCTGCACCAACATCGCCGGCAAAGAAATAGTCTTCAATTGGTGCTTGCCAAATTATTTCTTGATCGACCCATCTCTCATCTTCGAGTCGACCTCTAACTAATCGATTCATTGAGACTGCTCGTTCTTGTTCCCTACTTATTTGATTGCAACCTTCACAACGATCACTGTGGTACAAATAAATCCAACCGTTCTCTTCGTAATTAGGATGCAGATCGATATCGAATAACCAACCCATACCTCGTTCAATGTCGATACGAGATTCCAATCGATAAACATCATCGTAAGCAGCTGGTGTTCCTTCAACTAACTCCGATTTTTTCCCATCGGCCCCTATTATGCGCACACCGTGAGTTTTTTCCGTAACTAGAATTCTGCCATCTGGTAGCGGCGCGATAGAAAATGGCAGCGGTTCTAAATCTGCGACTACAGTTTCTAAACGAAAGTCGTGATGTTCCGTATTAAAAACATGAGTAGGAATTTCCAGCGGCGCATCGTAATTCGAAGTGGCATAACCAACATTATTGCGGGTTTCTAATATATACATAGCCAGTCCAACAATTTCCACTGGCGCGAAAATATCTCTCCAAGAAGGCATGCCTGCAGTTTCATAACCGTTAGTAATACTGGCAATAATTTCGTCCATGGACCCTCCATGAACTAATTCATCTCTTAGAGGTGTTCCTTGCGCGGCACCTTCAAGATTTTCACCATGGCAAACCGCGCAATTGTCGCGATACATTAAGCGGGATTCTGTAATGCCGGAATAGGCTTCGGCCTCTTCTAAAGGCTGCAATTCGTTTTGGGCAATACTGTTGCTCGCAGCGAGTAGAGCTGCAATAGATAGGAAGGAGCGAATTTTAAATATGATTATTTTCATTATTGTTGTGAAAACTAATTTCGGGTATTTCAAATAGTTTCAGTAGCAAAAACTAGTCTAACCATATGCGCATCACAGACGCTTTGCAATTCCTCCTACCATCTACAATGCGCGCGGTGTTCGGAGTATACTGCCGATCCATTTGTTGGCTTTATGCCTGCAATTCCACAAAAAATAGACCAAATAACGAACGCGAGGTGAGGTCCATGCGCAAATTAATTGCACTATTTAGCGCAGCAAGCGTAATAACTGTCATAATTTCAACAGCTTACGCTCAAGACGATGAAGCTCTGGCCATTTTGATTCCAGGTGGTGGTACCTATAGTCGTCCAATTGCTACAAATTCAGCCGATGCCCAAGCCTTTTTTGATCAGGGCATTCGTATGGCTTGGAGTTTCTATTTTCCAGAATCCATAGCCTCCTATCAGGAAGCGGCTCGATTGGATCCTGACAGCCCAATGCCGCATTGGGGTATTGCGCATGCTGCTGGTCCAAACCCAAACAGCAGATATGCTGGTATGCCAGATGACCCTCAAGGTGCAGGATTAGCTGCAATTCGTCGAGCCATGGAGTTATCAAATAATGGAACACAACGAGAGCGCGATCTTATTAATGCGACTTTTGTTCTGTATAACCAAGACGCTATTCCAGACAGAGTCGAAAGAGACTTTGCCTTCCTAGATGCAATGCGTGAACTCCATAACATGTACCCTGACGATGCAGACATCGCGACAATTTTCGGTGAAGCCTACATGAATACTACGCGCTGGGATTACTGGGAAGCTGACGGCTCTCCTAAGCCAGGTACGATTGAAGGCAAAGGTGCACTAGAAGCCGCCATGGCAATCGAACATGATCATCCTGGTGCGAACCATTTATACATCCATTTAATGGAAGGTTCCGACCAACCTGAATTAGCAATGCCATCGGCACAGAAACTGGAAGGAACTGTTCCTATTTCTGGCCACATGGTACACATGCCTGGTCACATTTATCTTCGAGTTGGTGAATACGAGAAAGCAATTATTACAAATGAACGTTCACAAATCGTAGACGATCAGTTTGCAGAAATTTGGGGCGATAATAACTTCCCGATGATCGGCACCTATCCCCTTTCACACAAAATCCATAAGCCTCATGCATTGGACTTTGTGCGCTATGCCAATATGTTACAGGGAAACTATGCTGCGTCGTCAGAAGCGGCTGCAAGGAATGCGGGAAGACAAATCCCGGGACAGGGAGGCGACAAGACAATTGCTCACGAATGGGTAATGGATAAAGTATTTGGTCGCTGGGATAAAATTCATGCCGAAAACCAGGCCAATAAAGAGAAGGCAGAAAGTCCTTATTTGATTGGCATGTGGGCATACGTTATGGGTAGCGCCCATGTTGCTATGGGCCACATTGGTCCTGCAGAAACTGAGCTCTCGATTCTGCGTGAGCAGATCACAGCGGACGGTATAAACGATTCAGGAGTTGGTCCTACCCCTGCGGACCATGTCTTAAGTCTCGCCATGCATGCATTACTTGGTGAAATCGAGGAAGCGAAAGGTAATCTCGATGGTGCCATTCTTCATTACGGCCATGCTATTGAATACCAAGACAACCTGAATTACACCGAACCTCCGGATTGGTCCCAATCAATGCGTCTCTATCTGGGAGCAGCACTTCTTGACGCAAATCGTCCTGAAGAAGCGGAAGAAGTATACCGCAAAGATCTGGAATGGAATCAGCGTAACGGCTGGACAACTTTTGGCCTTAGCCAGGCTTTAGAAGCCCAAGGTAAAGAACAGGAAGCGATTCTTGTTAACCGACAGTTCGAAGGACTCTGGCGTAACGCCGATGTTGAATTAGAGCGATCACGACTTTAAGTCAAAGCGACAAGCACTTTAAGAAATGCAGAGCTTAGCTCTGCATTTCTGTCTCTGGAGATAGTAAATATAATAAAAGGAGGAATTCATGAAAATCCCAATGAAACTAATAACAGCAATTTGCCTTTACTTCCTCAACACTGTTGTTTTCGCTCAATCAGTTAGTGAACCCACTAACGATCTTCCTAATCCCTATCAAATCGTCACCGGTCATCTAAAAATGCCCGCTGGTCGTGATTGGGGTTCTGTAAGTGCTATTGATATCGATCCTGATGGAAAATCCATATGGGTAGCCGAGCGCTGTAGTTCAGACTCTATACGTGGTGGCTATCCAGTCCGCGGCTGTGCTGAGTCAGATCTTCCAGTAATACTAAAATTTAATTCCAACGGAGATATGGTAAGAAGCTTTGGCGGGGGTATTTTTGCAGTGCCGCATGGTTTCCACGTTGATCACGATGGCAACATATGGGTAACCGATGCCCCATTTAATTTACCACCAGGTGTAGAAGGCAAAGGCCATATCGTCGTTAAGTTTTCACCATTAGGCGATCGTTTAATGACACTCGGAACTCCTGGCGTTCCCGGTAATGGTCAGAATCATTTCAATATGCCATCAGATGTCCACGTTGCACCCAATGGCGATATTTTCGTCGCCGATGGTCATGGAGGTGATAGCAACGGACGCATAGTGAAGTTTGATCTGCAAGGAAACTATATTATGGAATGGGGTCGGCCCGGTTCTGGTC
>CEOQ01267205.1_pt1 | contig 17314 bp, 14 predicted proteins | sample 361351 | NCBI WGS metagenome assembly CEOQ01 (sample SAMEA2619907, study PRJEB7988) | marine metagenome | biome: marine biome (ENVO:00000447); feature: deep chlorophyll maximum layer (ENVO:xxxxxxxx); material: "saline water (ENVO:00002010), including plankton (ENVO:xxxxxxxx)" | depth 60 m | reverse complement strand
TAGAGACGATTTAAAATTCAATATTTTTAGAAACCTTTATTTAAAAAATCTTGAGCATTTAAATTCAAACTGTGACATGTTGAAAGCAAAAATTAATGAAGGATTCAGCCTTGTTTCTAATGAGGTGATTCCTGGAGATGATTCTAAAATATTTGCTTATGTTGCTTATAGAAACCAAAATGGAAAAATATTAAACGAATGGATTGGTAAAAAATTAAATCAATATCCAGATAAGTTTGGTATTTTTAGTAGTGCTTCAAATCAAGGTCCACAAATTATTTTAGAACAAGGAAGAAAATTGTTGAATGGAATGAATTTAATGGGAATATGTGAACCTGAGTTTAAATATGATTACAGAGATAATAAATATAAATTAATGGAGATTAATCTCAGGTCTATGATGTGGCACAGAGTCGGAAATTTAAGCGGAGTAAATTTACAATTTTCACAATATCTAGACGCTACAAATGAAAAAGTTCCTAGACAGTTGCAAAATCAAAATGATGTAGTGCATTTTATCTATATGAAGCATGAATTATATAACCTTTTTTTTAGAAAATATTATTTAAAATCATTTTTAAAAAATGTCTTTGGATCAAAAAAGAAAGATTTTGCTATATTTAACTTATCGGATATCAAACCATTTTTTTTTGATCTATATGATATAACGAAAGGAGTTATAAAAAGATGCCTAAAAGTTTTAAGAATAAAATAAAATATTTTATCAAAAAAACTCAATTAAGGAGTAAAGGCGTAGTAATACATAATAATTGTATTTTTGAGAAAGTAAATTTTAAGGGAAAAGCAACAATAGAACCATATTGTAGAATTGTAGGTGAACCAAAAATTATTATTGGTAATCATTTTTACGCAAATTCCGGCTGTCATTTTTTGGGCGAAATTACTTTTGGAGACGACGTTTTAATTGGTCCTAAAACTGTAATTTGGGGTAGAGATCATGGCACTAAAATAGATGGCTTAATTAGAAAGCAAACTAAAGTAGATAGTCCAATTATTATAGGTAATAATGTATGGATTGGTGCAAATGTAACTATACTAAAAGGTGTTAAAGTTGGAGATAATTCAATTATTGGTGCAGGCAGTGTTGTTGTTAAAAATATTCCTAAAAATTGTATTGTCGCAGGTAACCCTGCAAAAATAATTAAAGAAAGAAAATAGCAACTTCATGAAATTAGATATTTACTTAAATGAAAATTTTAAGATTGAAAAAGAATATATTTTAAGCGTTATTTTTGAAGATATTCTAGGTTGCAAATGTACTTTTCATTACTTGAATAATTTAACGAGCTATAAAATTGTTTGTCCAAATAATAAAGAAATTATAATTGATGATATTTTCTTTAAATCACTTGATAGTTATAGTTGGGAAGAACTTGATTTTCCTAATTCATCATTTGATAGTAATATTAATTTTAAAGATAATCATTTTTTGTTTGGAATTTATGGTAGTAGTCGTATCAAATTAGATAATAAATCTATTAGATTGTTTAATGATATTATTGGAACAGCATTTATTTTTTTAACAAGAGTTGAAGAATTTAGACAAAATCATGATCGTCTTGGCAGGTACCAATACAAAGGTTCATTAGCTGAAAAATATAACATATTAAATCGACCAATTGTTAACGAATATATTTCGTTTTTAAAAGAATGCATAAAACACTTCTTCCCTGATGCTATTTTTAAAAAGATGGATTATAAAGTCATGCTAACTCATGATATTGATACAATAAAAAGATGGACTTTTAAGCATTTTATTAAACATGCAATTTTTAATTTTGGAAGTAAAAAATATTTTCCAGGATTTATATCATTATTTGAATCTAAATATGAAAAAAAAGACCCATACATGAATTTCAAAGAAATTATGGATATAAGTGATAGATACAATCTTCAATCTATATTTCTTTTTATGACATTGGAGAATGCAGACAATGAATTTCTTTACGACATAAATCATATTAAAACTGAGATCAATGAAATTCACGAAAGTGGTAATCATTTTGTTGGTATCCATCCTGGTAAATCAACATATAACTGCAAAGAAAGTATGAGAAAAGAGATTGATAGTTTAAAAAAAATTATTAAAGAAGATATTTTATACAGTAGACAACATTATCTTATGTTTGATATAAAAAATACTTGGGGATTATTGAATGATAACAAAATAAAATATGATTTAACGCTTGGATATCCTGAAAAAATTGGTTTTAGATGTGGAATTTGTTACCCATATAGAGTTTTTGATTTTTCAAAAAGAAAAAAACTTGATTTAATTGAAATTCCTCTAATCATTATGGATGTAACTTTAACAAAGTATATGAATGAATACTCATATAGTAGTCTTATTGATGAGTTAAGAATAGTGATTAATTATGTCAAAAAATATGATGGTAGATTAAATATTATTTGGCATAATAATAGTTTTTATGATTATAAAAATACACAATACGAAAAACTTTTTTTTGATATTATTTCATTAAGCAAAAAAAATGATTACTTAAAGCTCAATTAATATATCGTTTTCGATTTTAAATTTTCTACAATGACTTACTTTATTGCTATCAAAATCTAGTTTATTTCCTTTGTAGTCAACCCAAGCAATAAACTTCGCAGGGTTACCGTAAAACAGCGCAAAATCAGGTACATCTTTTGTTACAACTGATCCAGCTCCAATTACAGAATATTTTCCTATCCTGTTTCCACATACTATTGTTGCATTGGCTCCAATAGAAGCAGATTTACATACTTTCGTTTTTAAATAAAAACTGCTACCTCTTTGTGGAAATTCAGAACGTGGTTGTAATATGTTTGTAAATACCATTGATGGTCCACAGAAAACGTAGTCATCAATTTCCACTCCTTCATACACTGAAACATTATTTTGAATCTTTACAAAATTACCAATTTTAACATTATTAGCAATATTTACGTTTTGTCCAATAGAACAACTTTCTCCAATAGTTGAGTTGGATTGAATATGAGAAAAATGCCATATTTTTGTATTTTTACCAATTACAACATTTTCGTCAACATAAGAAGACTTATGAACAAATGAACTATTAGTTGTTTTCATTTCATATATTATTATTAAATTACTTTGTTAAGAGAACAACTTAAAATATATAGATGAGATATAAAATAGATTTTGGTCATGAAGAAGTTATTAAATCTATTAAAAGTAAAAACTTTTTAATAATCATCATTTCTTCATTTATTATCAGTGGCGCTTTATTCTTATTAAAAGAAAAAGAATTTAATTCAAGTTCTTCTATCCTTATACCAAGCACAGGGATTTCACAAAATGGAGGAATTTTATCATTAGCCAATCAGTTTGGATTTTCGTTAGACTCTGGTAAAGACAATCTTATAAATCCAATTGTTATTAAGAAAATTGCCAGAAATAAAGAGTTAATATCAATAATTTTAAACTCGCAAATTAATGTAAATGGAACAAGTCTTAGTGCATTTGAGCATGTTTTCCCAGATCTAAATATTCAGGATTCTCAAGATTTTGAAAATGCAACAAAATCTTTTATTAAAAATAATTTAAATATCTACCAAGATATTGAAGGTCCTATTATCAACATCGAAATTACAACCGAAAATGCTGTTTTATCCTACGAGATTTGTAAACTAATTTTGGTAAATATAGTAGAAAAAATTAATAGCTTACAAACAACAAAAAGTAATGAAACCTTAGAATTTATAAGAGATCGTTTAATATCTGTTCAAAAAGAATTAGAAAAAAAAGAGCAAAATCTTGAACAATTTCTGGAAACAAATAATATAATTCAATCTCCTTCATTGCAGTCAAAACGCAACAAGCTAGTTTCTGAGGTAGAAATAGTTAAACAAATTTATATTTCTTTGAGAACTGAAGAAGAAGTTTTGTCAGTAGAAATATTTGATAAAAATAATAAGATTTTCATTCTTGAAAAACCTTCAATTCCCGTTACTCATTCTTTTCCAACAACGCAATACTTTGTGCTTATTTTTGTTTTATTGAATACATTTTTTATTTTGTATCTATTTATTAAAAACTCACATATTAGAAAAATTGATTATTAGCTTTAGATTAATCTTTTTATTAATCCTGTCACGTTTGGTAATAGATTTTTTTTATTTCAATTATATCTTAGAGATTTATGCATACGAAGGATTTAAAGGGAATATTAATTCATACTTTTCTAATTTTATAATTTCTCTATCTTTTTTATTTCCATTTATACTTAACAACCGAGAGAAATTTAATATTTCTAATTACTTAATATTCATTCTTATTGTTGGTATTTTGATTCCTTCCAGCAGTCTCTATTCTTTTGGAGCAATATCGTTAAATTGGTATTTAATAAATTTTGGATTTTTTATTTTCTTAACTTTGTCAAACAATTATTTAGACAAGTTTGAATTCAAATCATTTTCATTAAATAATTATAATCTCTTTAATTTATTTTTGTTAATAATTGCATTTTTGTCTTCAGCGCTATTTGTTAATAAGTTTGGTCTTAAAATTAATCTTGATTTATTAACCTTCGATTCTGATCTTATTGCTAATCAGAGGCAGTTATATAAAAGTGTGGCTGCACCAGCAGGAATTGTAGGCTACCTTATAGCTAATCTTTATAATATAATTATTCCAGTACTATTTGGAATATCTATCATTTTTAAAAAAAGAATTCTCATGTTGCTGAGTATTGTTATGTGCTTAATTGTATTTTCAACTACTTCTGCTCGATCTTTACCACTTACTTTAATATTATTATTTGGAATTATTTTAATTGAAAGATTAAAAAGTCTTCCTCGACAATACCACTATTTGTTAGGTTATTTTTTTATATTATTTATAGCAGGAATTATCTTTTATTTCATACCCAAAGGATCCTTGCTTGTTATTATTCCAGCCCTAATTTTTAATAGACTTATTTTTAGTCCTCAATTAGTTTCTGAATCATATTTCAATTATTTTCAAAATAATAATTATACTTACTTGTTGGATACCACTATAGGTTCTTTCATTGGTAAATCTTACTATACAAATTTACCTTTAGAAATAGGAAGAATTTTTTTTAATAACGCTAATGCTAATACAGGGATTATATCTGATGGATACGCCAAAATGGGAATTTTTGGGGTTTTTATAAGCGCAATAATTCTATTAATTATTCTCAAGCTAATTAGCATTATTTCAAAACAAAAAAATTTAATTCTTATTAAGGTTATAATAACAAAACCAATATTTGTTTTAATCAATGGATCGATATTTACATCGATATTAACTAATGGATTACTAATTTCACTTTTTTTAATTACTTTAATACCTCATCAAAAAAAAGAATAGTATATGTGTGGAATCAGCGGAATAATTTGCAAAAAAAATTCAAATATTCAACCAAACGTAATTAAGCTTATTAATGATTTAATAATTCATCGTGGGCCGGACGACGAAGGTTTTTATTTTAAAAAAAATTTTGCTTTTGGGCATAGAAGATTATCAATTCTTGATTTATCAAGCAATGGCCATCAACCGATGCATTACAAAGATAGGTATACTATTGTCTACAATGGAGAGGTATATAACTATATTGACCTTAAGAGTGAGTTAACTGAAGATGGATATATTTTTAATTCTGAAACTGATACAGAAGTTATCCTCGCTTCCTACGATAAATGGGGCGAAGAATGTGTTAATAAATTTAACGGTATGTGGTCGTTTGCAATTTATGATAAAACAAAAAATATAATTTTTTGTAGTAGAGATAGATTTGGTATTAAACCTTTCTATTATACAGAAATAAATGAAAAATTTATTTTCGGGTCTGAAATAAAACAGCTACTAGAATTCCACCCTAAAAATATAGTTAATAAAAGTATTTTAATAGATTACCTTGTTACAAGATTTGAAGATTATAATAATGATACTTTTTTTGAAGGTATTAAAAGATTGCCTCAATCTCATAATTTAATTTATGATTTAAATAATCATTCTCATGAAATAAAACAATATTATCAAATTTCATTTAACGATGAAATTGAAAAATATACTTTAGATGAATCTGTAAAAAAGTATAAAGCTGAGCTTGAAAGAGCAGTAGAATATAGACTTAGGTCTGATGTGAAAGTCGGAACATGTTTGAGTGGTGGGCTAGATAGTTCGAGCGTAGCTAGTATTGCTGCTAAAAAATATAATCAAGAATCAGAAAAAAGGTTTACTGCAATACATATAAAATCATCAGAAAAATCAACTGATGAAAGTTATTATGCAAATATTGTTGCTAAAAACGCAGACATTAATCTAGTAGTTACTGAGCCAACACCCATCGAATTAAAGAACAGTATAAATGAAGTAATTTATACACAAGAAGAGCCATTTGCCTATATGGATGTTTTCATGCAATATTTTGTAATGAAAAAAGCTAAGGAGGAGGGTTGCACGGTAATGCTTGATGGTCAGGGAGGAGATGAAACATTATTAGGATATGGAAAATATTATCCTTCAATGTACTATTCTATTTTTAAAAAAGAGGGTTTATTATTAGCCTGTAAAAGTATTTTTAACTCAAGAAAAAATAATTCGAAAATGAAAATTTCATGGATATTAAAATATACCTTTGGGTCATTCTTCCCCAGTATTAGAAAAAAATATCTAAAGTTTAAAACGAATTTTATGAAAAAAAACAATAATACATTTTCAATTTTGAATAAAATTGGAAAAAGTTATTTCAATATAAGAGATCTTCAAACTTTAGAAATTTATTCGACAAATTTGCCTCTATTATTACGTTATGAAGATAAAAACTCAATGAGGCATTCTATAGAAACAAGGCTACCTTTTATTGATTATAAAACATTAGAAACAGCTTTAAGTATAAATAGTAAACATAAAGTACATGACGGTTGGTCAAAATTTATTTTAAGAAAATCTGTAATTGGAGTTATCCCAGAAGAAGCAATTTGGAGAAAAAATAAGTTAGGCTTTAATCCCCCTGAATCATCATGGTTTAATGAAATTTCAAATGATATGGAAATTGCTGTAAGTAATTCACCTATTCTAGGTGAAATATGTAATATAAAAAAATTGATGAACAAATATAATAAAATGCACAATCATTTGAGATGGAGGTTATATAATATTGCAATATGGGAAAAGATTTATGATGTTAAAATCTCTTAAAATAGCACACCTAACAAGTGTACATAAAAGATTTGATACAAGAGTTTTTAAAAAGCAGTGTATTTCATTATCTAAAAAAGACAATTATGATGTGTGTTTAATTGTTGCGGATGGGCTTGGAAGTGCAACACAAGACAATATCAATATTTATGATGTTGGATCTAGTAAGAATCGATTTGATAGAGTGTTCATATCAGTTAAAAAAATCTATTTAAAAGCATTGGATCTTGACTGCGATATTTATCATTTGCATGACCCAGAATTGCTTAATATTGGCCTTAAATTAAAAAATAAAGGTAAAAAAGTAATTTTTGATTCTCATGAAGATGTTTCGGAAGACATAATGATAAAAGATTGGATACCAGTTTATTTGCGAAAGTTAATATCATTCATTTACAATGCATATGAAAAATCTATTTGCAATCAATTAGATTTTGTCATTTCAGCTACGCCATACATAAGTAATAAATTTCAAGAAAAAGGAATTAAATCACTTGATATCAAAAACTATCCTCTAAAAGAAGATTTTGATTATCAAAAAACTAATTGGGATAATAAGAAAGATGAAATTTGTTATGTTGGGGAGATTTCAAAAGAGAGAGGAATTATTGAACTTATCGATTCTTTGGAATACCTTAAAAATATAAGGCTTAATCTGGTAGGTAGTTTTAGTGATTCAAATTTAAAAAATAGATGTAAGAAAATGAAAGGATGGAGTAAAGTAAATGAGCTTGGATTTTTATCAAAAAAAGAAATTGATAAGGTATTTAATAATTCAAAATTAGGTATAGCTACTTTGCATCCAACTAAAACATATTTGCCAAGTATTCCTGTTAAAATATTTGAATATATGGCAGCAGGCTTGCCCATTATTTGCTCAAATTTTGATTTTTGGAATGAATTAATTTTCAAAAAATATAAATGTGCTATTCAAGTAGATCCTTTATCGTCACGAAAAATAGCTGATGCAATAGAGCTTTTAATCTATGGTGATATTGATTCTAAAAAAATGATTGAAGAAGGTACAAGAGCTATCAAAGAGACATTTAATTGGAAAGTTGAAGAAAAAAAACTTTATGATGTTTATAATAGTCTATAATATAAAGTTCGAGTTATGGTGAAAAAGAATATTGCACTTATTGGAGTTGGAAGATGGGGTAAGAATCACCTAAAAACACTTGCATCACTTAGTGAAGTTAAAAATATTCTTATTGTAGATTCTAATGAAAATTTTGATTTAAAAATTTTAGACAGTTATAAGAATGTTAAATTTTTTAGATGTTTAAATAGCTTATTTGAAAATGAGAATAATATTGATGGAGCAATTATTGCAACTCCACCTCATACACATTTTAATATAGCCAAACAATGTATCTTAAATGATATTCATGTATTAATTGAAAAGCCTGTTGTTGAAACTACAAGCGAGTTAGATGATTTATTCAAATTAGCTAATAAAAGAAATAAACTTATCATGGCTGGGCACATTCTTTTATATCATCCAGCTATTCAAAAGATTAAAAAACTAATTGATAAAGGTGTAATCGGGGACATAAAATTTATTCATTGTCAAAGACTCAACTTTGGAGTTGTAAGGAATGATGTAGATGTATTTTTAAGTCTTGCACCACACGATATAAGCTTGATACAATATTTTTTAAATGAAGAAAAATATTTAAACATAAAGAAGCTTGAGTCAAGTTTTTCTTTATCACAAAAAAATGATTACTCATCAACTTTGATTGAGTACCCAAAAAAAATTAATGCACAAATCGATGTTGGGTGGTTTTATCCAGAAAAAATTCAAAGCTTAAAAATAATAGGGTCGAAAAAAACAATAGTTTTTGATGATATTTTAAAAACAATTAAAGTCGTAGAAATAAAAATTGATAAAGATCTAAATCATATAAATAATGGAGAAGAATTTATTAATTTTGATATGAGCGAACTCCCACTTACAAGCGAATTAAAATCTTTTATATCATATTTTGATAATCCAGAAAAGTGTATTTCAGGATATAACCATACTAAAAATGTCATAGATGTTTTTGAACACTACTACACAAAAGCAAAATAAATGATGAAAGTACTTTTTTAATTATATTGCCATAATTTAATTCTATTTTCAATATGAATATGAACCGATCAGATATGAAATATCTTAATTTTAGTTCCTATAAATTAGTATCATAAATAATAATTTTTTATTATTTACTTTTATTGCTCATTAAGATAAAGTAACATACTAATTAAAATAAAAATAATCGTAGAAAAAATATGAGAAAAGTACCCTTTTTTAACTATCCTGAATTATATCTTTCACAAAAAAGTCGTATGGATGAAGCTATTAATTCTGTAATAAACAAAGGAGCATATATTTTACAAGAAGAACTCATTCTTTTTGAGAAAAAATTAGCAAAATATACCGGATCAAAGTATGCTGTAGGAGTAGCTAATGGTACTGATGCAATTTGGCTAGCACTTTTAGCAGCTGGGATTGGAAGAGGAGATGAAGTAATTGTTCCTTCTCATACATACATTGCTTCTCCAGCAGCAATTAAGTTTGTAGGAGCAGAACCAATTCTTGCAGAATGTTCAAATGATCACTTATTAGATCCTGATGATATTAAAAAACGCATCACAAATAAAACAAAAGCTATTATGCCTGTTCAATTGAATGGAAGAACATGTAGTATGGATAAAATTCAAAAAATTGCAGATGAAAATAATCTTTTAATTATTGAAGACGCGGCTCAAGGGCTAGGTTCTTTGTATAAGAAAAGAATGGCAGGAACATTTGGACTTGCTGGAACATATAGCTTTTATCCGGCAAAGGTTTTAGGATGTTTTGGAGATGGTGGAGCAGTTGTAACGGATGATGATAACATATATCAAAAAGTTTATGAAATGAGAGATCACGGTAGAAACAGTAGCGGAGAACATGTTTCATGGGGGTTTAATTCCAGATTAGATAACTTGCAAGCAGCTATTTTATTGGAAAAATTTAAAACTTTTGAAGATGATATTAGACTTAGAAGAGAGATAGCATCTATCTATCATGAAAAGTTAAATGAAGTCAAAGAAGTGGTGATGCCCCCTGCTCCAAATAGTGAATCTGATAGGTTCGATACTTTTCAAAACTTTGAAATTCAATGTAAGCAAAGAAATGAGCTTAAAGTATATCTGGCTGAAAATGGTGTGGGGACTCTAATTCAGTGGGGGGGAAAAGCTATTCATCAAATTGAAGGCTTAAACTTTAATTGTAAAGATTTACCATTTACTGAAAAGTTATTTGATAAATGTATGCTTCTTCCAATGAACTCTTTAATGAATTTAGATGATGCAGAATATGTTGCTGAAATAATTAAAAAATTCTATTCATGATCAAGGAATTAAATAGCCTCAAAAATCCTAAGATTGACAATGATAATTATTCATTAAATCTTCTTAGCAATGAAGAATATATTTTATTGTTAAAGAAAATGATTACAATTCGGATTGCTGAAGAAATAATTTCTGAAAATGTTAAAAATGGAATCATAAAATGTCCTTGTCATTTAGCAATAGGTCAAGAAGCTATACCAGTGGGTTTGTCACAATTTCTAAACGTAAGTGATAGAGTGTACGGGAACCATAGATCCCACGGACATTATATTAGTCTTACTATGGATACCTATGGTTTGTTTGCAGAAATACTGGGTAAAAAGACTGGATGCTCTAAGGGCATGGGAGGATCCATGCATATTGTTGGTGAATCCTATGGTTTTGGAGGTTCTGTACCAATAGTTTCAGCAACTATTCCTGTTTCTGTTGGAGCAGGATTAGCTATGAAATTATCAAACAGTAAATCTATATCAGTTTCATATTTTGGAGATGGAACAAGTGAAGAGGGGGTGCTTCATGAATCGCTTAATATAGCTTCATACTATAATCTTCCAGTTATTTTTGTTTGTGAAAACAATTTATTTTCAAGTCACATGCATATTTCTGAAAGACAGAAATTTGACTCTATTTCTAGATTTGCAGATTCCCATGGTATTGATTATGCAGTTATTGATGGAAATAATATTGAAACTGTATTAGATACATCTAAAAAAGCGATTCAGGTTGCTAGAGATCAAAGGAAACCTTTTTTTATAGAGGCTGTAACCTATAGATGGAAAGGGCATGTTGGCCACGATGACAATATTGATGTAGGTTTACAGAGACAGGAAGATTTAGGACCATGGAAAGAAAAAGACCCTATCGCTAGATTTAAAAATTCTCTAATTGCCAAAAATGCTTTAGATGAAGATAGTTTTGCGATTTTTAATGAAGAAATTTATGAAAAATTAAACGAAGAATTTGCGCAGGCAGTAGCAGATCCATATCCAGATAAACAACAACTTTTAGATACAGTATACTATAGATGAGCAAAAATATTACATACGGATCAGGTATTCAAACTGCATTTGAATATATTTTAGAGAACTATGATAATTCATTCATAATAGGACAAGGATTATGGAGCCCTTGGTATGTAGGTAACACAATGGTTGACCTTGATAAAAAATTTGGTAAAGAAAGAATTATAGATTGTCCTGTATCTGAAAATTCTGTTACCGGTACTGCCTTGGGAGCTGCATTAAACGGTATGAAAGCAATTGTTGTCCACCCCAGAATGGACTTTATGATTCTAGCATCTGATCAAATCGTAAACCAAGCAGCAAAATGGCAGTCAATGTTAGGCGGAGGAATAAAAATTCCTTTAACGATTAGATCAATAATCAATAGAGGTGGCGAACAAGGCGCACAGCATTCGCAAGCACTTCATTCATGGTATTCACATATTCCAGGTTTGCGAGTTGTGATGCCAGCTTTTGCAAATGATGCTCGAGATTTGTTAATTGCAAGCATTTTATCAAATGATCCTGTTCTATACATTGATGATAGATGGTGTGCTGACTTACAAGAAGAAGAAACAGAACTCAAAGAGCTTGATATAAAAAATATTGGCCCAAAAATAGTAAAAAGTGGTTCAGATCTTACTATTGTTGGCACTGGATTTACCTCTTGTCAAGCACTTGAAGCAGGAAAGGAATTAGAAAAACACAATATTAATGCAGAAGTAATAGACTGTAGAATACTTAATCCATTTAACCCCGATTTAATCATTCAGTCTGTTAAGAAAACTCAAAAATTGCTTGTGATAGATGGATCATGGAAGAATTGTGGTTTTGCTGCAGAAGTTATTTCTTCTGTTGCAGAAAACTTTACTGATTTTTTAACTCCTCCTAAAAGAATGAGTTTAAAAGATTCCCCAGCACCAACAAGCAAGCCTCTTGAAGAGGATTATTATATAAATATTCACGAAATAATTAATAATGCAAAATCTCTATAAACTCATTATTAAACCAATTTCTGATTTTTTAATAGCGCTTATATTATTCTCAATACTCTTCTTTCCTGCATTATATTTTTCAGTAAGAATTTTTTTACAAGACTGTGCTAACCCTTTTTATGTGCCTAAAAGAGTAGGAAAAAACAGAAAAAATTATAGTATGATTAAATTTAGATCAATGATAGTAAACGCAGACAGCAATAAGATTGATTCAACTTCATCAAGCGATGAAAGAATAACAAATTTGGGACATTTTATAAGAAGGTTTAAAATTGATGAAATACCAAATCTCCTAAATATTTTGACATTTAAAATGAGTTTTGTTGGTCCTAGACCAAATGTTGAGAGAGAGGTTAACCTTTATACAGAAGAAGAAATGAAAATTTTAAGAATGCGACCAGGTATAACTGATATTTCATCAATTGTTTTTTCTGATGAAGGAGATATTCTCGATAACAGTATTGATCCCGATTTAGATTATAATCAACTTATTAGGCCTTGGAAAAGTAGACTTGCTATTTTTTATACTGAAAATGCCTCCCTTTTTTTAGATTTAAAATTGATGATTCTTACCTTATATAATTTTGTAAATCGTACTAAAACATTACAAATTATTTCTAATACTCTACAAAAATTAGATGCAGATAAAGATTTAGTAGAGATTGTTTTAAGGAATAAAGATTTGATACCAACTCCACCCCCTGGATCAGACTCTATTGTTTTAAATAGAGGTATTTAAATTTGTATGAATGATTTTAAAAAAAGCGAAAATGTTAAGAGAATTGCAGTCGTTGGCGCAGGAGATGCAGCAAAAAGATTTGTTGAAACTATCCAATCTTCTAAAGAATTATTATCTCAATACGATTTAGTATATATCTTTGATGATAATTTATCTAAAGTAAATTCAAAATTTTGTGGTATTCAAGTAATAGATGTTATAAAAAATTTAGCTAACTATAAAAATGATTTTGATAAAATTATCATTGCTATTCCTTCTGCGAGAAGAGATCAATTTAATGTTATCTATAATTATTGTTTAAATGCACATAAAGAAATTCTTACTATTCCATCTTTAAAAGAAATATTAGATAAATCAAAATCAATTACATCAGTAAGAGACATTGATATGAAAGATTTGATTAATAGACAAGAGATAGAAATTGATTATAAGGAAATTTCTAAGATTGTACGCGATAAAACCATTTTAATTACTGGAGGAGCAGGATCTATTGGTTCTGTGATATTAAAATTATGTTTATCTGGTAAAGCAAAAAAAATTATATGTATAGATAATTCAGAATATAATACCTATAAGCTTTTAAATAGTCTTGATGATAAAAGATTGATTTATAAGATATCAGATATTAGAGACAAAAAAATGATGAACTTATATTTTAATAAATATAAGCCAGGTATTGTTTTTCATGCAGCAGCATTTAAACATGTTAACTTGCAAGAAGATAATATTAGAGACTGTTTGCTAACTAATTTTTTTGGAACGCAGAATATACTATCTATTGTGGATAAATATTCTGTTGATAAATTTGTATTAATTTCCACAGATAAAGCGGTAGAACCTTCAAATAGTATGGGTTTTTCAAAGCGAATGGCTGAATTATTAGTTTCTTATTATTCAAATTTTTCAAAAACAAAAATGTCAATTGTTCGTTTTGGAAATGTTATTGGAAGTTCAGGTAGTGTTTTAATTCGTTTCTCGAAATTAATAAAGAATAGAGAAGATATTACTGTTACACATCCTAAGGTAAAACGTTATTTTATGTCAATAGAAGAAGCCTGCTATTTAGTGATTAGTTCTATTAATGAAGTTAAAAATAATTATCAAATTTTTATGATTGATATGGGAGAAGAGATACTCATTGATGAAATAGCAAAAACATTAATCAAAATCAATGGCTTAGAATTAGGTAAAGATATTAATATTAATTATTCAAAATTAAGTAGAGGAGAAAAAATAAGTGAAAAACTGAATTATAGTTTTGAACAAAAAAAAGTTTTAGATAGTAACAAAATAATTAGGCTTGACTCATCTAAAACTATCAATCATCGAACATTTGATAGATTTATTAGCGAATTACATGAAATGATATATAAGATTGATAAAACTTCTAATAGTAGTATTGTCGCGCATTTAAAAAAATATTTTAAAGGACTTGTATGATAGGGAAAAATATATGGTTTATCTGCGTTGGAGAGCCAGTACCTATTAATGGTAATTTTGAAAATTTACATAGGTGCGGAAAATTGGCTCATGAATTTTCATTACAAAATGACGTAATTTGGTTTACATCAAATTTTGATCACTTTAGCAAAGAGAAAATTAATTTTATTGGTGAAAAAAAAATTAATGAAAATTTTAAACTATTTTTTTTAGATACAAAACCATATAAGAAAAATATATCATTATCACGATTTCACAGCCACTATTTGATTGGAAAAGAATTCAAGAAAAAAATTAAACATTTTTCATCAAATCGTCCTGATATAATCTATGCTAGCTTTCCCACTATTGAATTAGCTTACGAATGCACTAAATATGTTGTAAAAAATCGTATACCTATTGTGGTAGATGTCAGAGATTTATGGCCAGATATTTTTTTAAGTACAATACCAAATTTTTTACATTTTTTTGCAAAGATAGCACTTTTTTCTTGGTATAGGAAAAAGAGGTATATTTTTAAAAAGGCAACATCTATAATTGCTATATCAAATGGATATTTAGAATTTGCAAATCAAAATATTTATAGAAAAAATAATAAAAATGATAAAATTTTTTATAAATCTTATCTTCCTAATCAATCATTTCAAAAATCAAATCCTGATAAATTTAGAGTAATTTATATTGGTGCAATTTCAAAAAATAAGACAAGTCTTCAGTCTGTAATAGAAGTATTTAATGATTTAGATTCTAAATTTGAATTAATTATCTGTGGAGAAGGAGATGATATTAATTATTATAAAAGTATCGCTAATGACAATATCATATTCAAAGGTTGGGTTTCTAAAAATGATATAAACAATATTATTCCAGATTGTAGTCTTGGAGTTGTTCCTTTGAATAATAGATTTGATTTTAATCGAGCTATTGTGAATAAAGCCATTGAATATATTTCTTATGGTACTCCTGTTATTACTTCTTTAAAAGGAGATTTAAAAAATTTTATTGAAGAAAATAAGATAGGATTATTCTATGCCAATAAACAAGAATTGAGAGCAAGTATTTTGAGATTAGATCAAGATAGAGATTTTTTAAAATTATTATCTCGCAATGCATCAAAAACATTTTTTAATAATTTTGACTTTACGAAAAATTTCTCAAAACTTCAGAACCACTTTGTATCATTAATTGAGTAATTGAGTTAGTATCTGTATTCATCTTTTTTAAACGGGCCTTCAACTTTAACACCAATATAATCTGCTTGATCTTTTGTTAAAATTGTTAAATCAGCATCAAGATGCTCCAAGTGTAATCTTGCAACTTCTTCATCTAGTTCTTTAGGTAGATTATATAAACCAAGATTAGGTTTTTTTGTAGCTAAAAATATTTGTGCTAAAACTTGATTTGAAAATGAGGTTGACATTACAAAGCTCGCATGTCCAGTAGCGCATCCTAAATTTACCAATCTTCCTTCTGCTAAAATAAAGATTTGTTTTCCATTCGGAAAAGTATAGCAATCAAATTGAGGTTTAATCTTTTTCTTTTTTGCATTTGAATTATTTAAAGCATCCATTTGAATTTCATTGTCAAAATGGCCAATATTACAGACAATAGCTTGGTCATTCATTTTCTTCATATGTTTCAAAGTAATAATATCTTTATTGCCAGTTGTAGTCACAAAGATATTTCCTCTATGTAAAACATCTTCAAGTCGTCTTACTTCAAATCCTTCCATAGAAGCTTGTAATGCACAAATTGGATCTATTTCTGTAACAATAACTTTACAACCATAAGAATCCATAGATTGAGCACATCCTTTACCAACATCTCCATATCCACACACTACTACTGTTTTCCCTGCAAGCATTACTTCTGTAGCACGCTTAATACCATCAGCTAGTGATTCTCTACAGCCATATAAATTATCAAATTTAGATTTTGTTGCAGAGTCATTAACATTAAATGCAGAGAATAAAAGATTTCCTTTTTCTTCCATTTGGACAAGTCTTGCTACACCAGTTGTTGTTTCTTCTGAAACCCCAACAATATCTGGAACAATATTATGCCAATGATTTGGATTTCGCTTATGTACTTTACGAAGAAGTTTCTCAATTACTATTTCTTCTTCAATTTTGGTTTTTATTTTTGGTAATTTTTTATGTTTATTAAAATAATTTTCTAATTCATACCCTTTGTGTATTAATAAAGTTGCATCACCGCCATCATCAACAATTAAATTAGGTCCTAAATTTCCATTAAAAGTAAGCGCTTGTAATGTACACTTCCAATATTCTTCTAGCGTCTCACCTTTCCAAGCAAATACCGGTGTCTTAGTTTTTGCAATTGCAGCAGCAGCTTCGTCTTGTGTAGAAAAAATATTACAACTTGCCCAACGAACATCTGCACCTAAGTCTTTTAGAGTTTCAATAAGAATAGCAGTTTCAATGGTCATATGTAATGATCCTGTTAACCTAAAACCTTTTAAAGGTTTAGATTTCGCATATTTTTTACGAAGAGCCATTAATCCTGGCATTTCTTTTTCTGAAATTCCAATTTTATCTCT
>CEOQ01011287.1_pt1 | contig 17476 bp, 16 predicted proteins | sample 361351 | NCBI WGS metagenome assembly CEOQ01 (sample SAMEA2619907, study PRJEB7988) | marine metagenome | biome: marine biome (ENVO:00000447); feature: deep chlorophyll maximum layer (ENVO:xxxxxxxx); material: "saline water (ENVO:00002010), including plankton (ENVO:xxxxxxxx)" | depth 60 m | reverse complement strand
GCCGCAATTTATGAAAATAGGTGCGCGACTGGTGTAGGAAAGGGGCCACCCTAAAGAAAAGAAGTGACTATGTCTGATGCGCCTTTTTCCACCGAACGACTTTCTAAGCAATACAAGACTGTTGCGGGAAAACAGATGGCTTATCACGAGGTAGGTGAGGGAAATCCAGTCGTGTTTTTGCACGGGAACCCCACTTCCTCATATCTGTGGCGCAACATCATTCCTCATGTCTCAACAAAAGCTCGATGCATTGCACCAGACCTCATCGGTCAAGGCGACTCCGACAAGCTTGATGACGTGAGTCCAGGCACTTACCGCTTCGTTGATCACCGCGAATACCTTGATGGGCTGCTGGATCAGTTGGATCTCGGGGACCAGGTGACCTTCGTCATTCACGACTGGGGTTCCGCTCTCGGTTTTGACTGGGCGTATCGTCATCAAGATCGTGTGGCAGGAATCGCGTATATGGAGGGAATCGTGACTCCCATCCTGTGGGAGAACTTCGATGAGGGGGGCCGGCGAGCGTTTCAGGGCTTTCGGTCACCTGCCGGTGAAGAAATGGTTATCGAGAAGAATATTTTTGTTGAGAGGGTTCTTCCCAGCGCTGTTCTGCGGGGCTTAACCGAAGAAGAAATGGTTGTTTACCGTGAACCATTTTTGGACCCGCAACATCGGCGACCCACCCTCACTTGGCCAACAGAAATACCTATCGAAGGAGAACCAGCCGATGTCGTGGCGATCGTCGAACAGTACGCGGCATGGCTGGCGACTTCCGAGGTGCCCAAATTGTTCGTGAATGCTGATCCCGGCTCAATTTTGACTGGTCCTCAACGAGAGTTCTGTCGCACATGGCCGAACCAAACTGAGGTCACCGTTAGTGGTGCTCACTTCGTTCAAGAAGACAGCCCTCATGAGATCGGTCAAGCCATCGCTGATTGGCTTCCCACGCAGTAAATCAGTCTGCTGTACCAGCCAACAAAGTGTCATGTTGCGCTGCGTAAACAAAAGCTATCGATAACACTCCGACCATGGCTGCCCCGATGTAGGCCACGGAGATATTTCTTTCGAAAATAGGCACCCACAGCAAGGGTCCGATCGCGTGGCCCAAAAAGCGGTGCGATAAGACAAAGGAAATGCCGCCCCCTCTATTTCCCGGCACCCCCGTTGCCGCAAGCAATTGAAACCCAGTGGAGACACATTGAACTACCGCGCCCACAATGGCCCACGCCAAAACTAGAGCCAACGTAGTTTTCGTTTGCGACAACACGAGCGCTCCGCAGATAGATAACACCAACGCGAGGATTGTTCCTCGCTTCGCTCCGGTCCGATCTATGAGCGATCCCCATATTGGCGTCAGCACAGCTGCTGTTAACGAGCCAGTGATGAGAAGCGCACCAGTCGCAGATCCAGACAAACTCAAAACATCTCTGCTGACAAGAGCCACCAGAAGTTGAACCCCGCCAGGGCCGATTGCTTGGGTAAGAGCTACCAGACCCAGCATGAGCATTCTTCGGTTCACTACCGCCCGAATTCCCGGCACTGCGACCCTCTCTGAGCTTGAGGCTTTCGGCAAGATCAAAGAGAGCACTAACGCGACTGCTGCTATCACCGTGAACGCCCACCTCCATCCGAGGTCAGCGGCGATGCCACCCACGAGCATTCCTAGAACTCCTCCGATCGCTTGAAACGCCGCGTAGGTGCCAACCGCCCTACCAATTCGTTCCTTAGGGGTTAGATCAGTCAGGGTGGCGATGAGTAGCGGGGTCATAAACGCGTTGAACGCGCCTTGGGCTGCTCGACTCCCGAAGAAAACAAACAGAGACGAACTAGCTGCACACCCCAGCGATGCGAGGGCGTACAACACAACGGCAGTTCGGACAGTTCTTTCTCGACCCCATTTTTCTCCGAGAGTTCCTGACACCAACAGCAGTGCCGCGAAGGGAAAGAAGAACGCCCCAATTCCCCAAGCAATTGTGGCTGTGCTGGTGTCGAATGACTGTCGGAGTTCCGGAATCATCGGCGACAACACCGTCCCTCCGAAAGGTCCCAGAATTCCGCAAACATACAACGGCACTAGTGGACGGCTATTTTTCGCGGTGTTCACGCGGACCTCTCGACGGGTCATCTTGCGGAGACCGTAGTTCTATTCGCTCGTCTGCGCTTGAGCTACTTCTCGAATTTGGCCGTCCGTTACGTCGTACACAAAGCCGCGCAGGAAGTTGGTCTCAACAAAGACGTTGTCAACTAACCGCTGCATGGACTGTGCAGTATCGGTGTAGGGATCGTCGAATACTCCTAGTGGCCAGGAAGGTGCCACTCCGTGCTCACTTTCTAGGTTCGCTTTGAACTCGTCTTCGTTTACTTTTTGGAGTCCACAGTCGGTGTGGTGCAAGAGAATGATTTCCTGGGTGCCTAACAGCCGCTGCGACAAACACAAGGAACGTATGACGTCGTCTGTAATTACTCCGCCAGCGTTACGAAGAATGTGAGCTTCTCCGTTTTGGAGCCCAAAAAGCTCTGCAACATTCAGGCGGACGTCCATGCAGGCCACGATCGCCAGTCTTAGCGATGGCGCAGCACTCATGCTTGCGTCACTGAAGGACTCCGCAAATTCGCTGTTCTGACTCAGGAGTCGATCAGCAGCCGCATTGAACTGTTCAGTCACAGTTGTTGAAGTTACCGACCTTTAGAAGATTATTTGCGTCAAATTAAGTCCTGTATCAGTCTGTGCAAGCAGTTGCGACGCTGATCATCAAACAGGATCTGGTTTGGCGCGCTTTGAGGGGGACTTGTGGATATCAGCGTCGCAGGGTTTTTTGGTAACTCGCCGCGTCGAGATCTGACGTTTGTCAGAGACTTTGCTCAAACATTAGAAGGCCTCGGATTTCGAACTCTTTCCCTGCCTGAACACGTCGTCTTTTTCCCTGAGTACGAATCTGACTATCCGTACACCGACGATGGTGAACCAAACTGGGGTCCCGACACCGGCATTTTTGATCCCCTTTTTGTCGCTCAGGCAGCTGCTCATGCGACGACCACGCTTCGCTTTATTACTGGCGTTTTGATCTTGACGCAGCGGCCAGCCTTACTCACCGCGAAAGAGGTGTTGACTCTTGATCATTTCACTGAGGGGCGCTTCGAGCTTGGGGTTGGCTCGGGTTGGTCTTGGGAGGAATACGGGGCCCTGGGAGTGGACTTCGCGAATCGTGGACGTCGTCTCGATGAATACATTGAGGCTCTCAGGGTGGCTTGGACAGATGACCGCGCTACCTATCAGGGCGACTTCGTTAATTTCGAAAACGCTGTGATGAACCCAAAACCTCTAACGGAGGGAGGTCCTCCGATCATTATTGGGGGAGATTCACCGGCGGCTATGCGACGGGCCGCCCGTTTGGGTGATGGTTGGTACGGCTGGTGGGCTCAACCAGATATTGAGGCACATTTGGGTCAGTTAGGTGAAATCCTCAATGCGCACGAAAGAGACTTGAGTGACGAAGATTTCGATTTCAAACTTGGTGTTCCGCTGTCAGAGATCAATCCGAGTGAAATTGAAAGCAAAGTTGCGCTGGCCGCGAAGCTAGGGGTAGATGAGCTAGTGCTTGCTGCGCCTGTTCCGGCGAAAGATTTCGCATCGCATTTGGAGGCAGTTGCGAACGCCGCTGGTTTGACGTAGGGAAGCATTTTTCACGATCGTCGGGCATGGATGTTGTCAGGTCGAGTGTTGTCAAAGCCCTAAATATCAGTGCAATTCATATGTTAGGAATGCTTAACACTTGACTGTCACAATTCGGACAAGATGACTGATAGGGTCAAGGTGTGGCTTATGAACCAACAGAACATCATCCCGCTTTCGAAGAATACAGCGAGGCCATCTACGAACTAGCCGAAGACGGAGTACCCGTCATTCAGGCGAGAATCTCCGAACGCCTTGAGGTGTCTCGACCCGCGGTTAGTGAAATGGTTCGACGAATGGAACGCGAAGACCTCGTCAACGTCAAGGCTGACGGAGAAATCACCCTCACGACTGACGGAAAAGAACTGGCGACAACAATCGTGAGACGCCACCGACTCGCAGAATGCTTCCTTACCGACGTTCTTGGTTTGAATTGGACAGACGCTCATAGCGAAGCAGGCCGCTGGGAGCACGTAATTTCACCAACAGTAGAAGCAGCGATGCTAAAGGCTCTCGGGGAGCCACAGACGTGCCCCCACGGGAATCCGATCCCGGGTAGCGGCTACACCGAACCTGAAGACGCAGTAGTCCTCTCCAAGATCGACGCCGGTGATTCCTTCACGGTGGTTCGGATACCTGAAGAGCTCGAATGGGAAGCTGGTCAACTTGAATTTCTCGAAAATAGCGGCCTCATGCCAGGCCGCTCAGGAGTCGTTTTGTCGTTCGCTCCCGATGGAACCGCGACCGTTGATGTGGGCGACAACCCATTCGGCGTCGGCGGACCAACTGCAGAACGCATTGTCGTAACTCCAGGCGCATGACAACAGCCGCGGCACGCGGGGTTACCGTAGAAGGCCTGGAACACGCCTATGACCAAGAGCCGGTGCTACACGGTGTGAGCTTCGGAGCAGAACCTGGTGAGTCCATTGCTCTGCTAGGACCAAGTGGTTGCGGCAAAACAACATTGTTGAGATTGATCGCTGGCCTGGAACGGCCTTCGGCTGGATCAATCACTATCGGAGAAGAAGTCGTCGCAGGCGATACCTGGGTGCCACCCGATCGCCGTCGAGTCGGCATGGTATTTCAGGATTGGGCTCTGTTCCCACACCTGTCAGTTGCCAAGAATGTCGCCTACGGGATCACAAAGTCGCCGAACAAGGACGACGAAGTTGCTGACGCCCTTGAGATGATGAACCTCGCCGGGTTGGAAGATCGAATGCCGGCAACGTTGTCGGGAGGACAACAACAACGGGTTGCTCTAGCCAGGGCCTTAGCTCCTCGACCCGGGGTGCTACTGCTAGATGAACCGTTCTCTAATCTCGACACCAACCTTCGCGTAGAAGTCAGAACCGAGGTCCGGGGACTCCTCGCCGAGCTGGGGATCACTTCAATATTCGTCACCCACGATCAAGATGAGGCATTTATTGTCGGAGATCGAGTGGCGGTGATGCGAGAGGGACAGATCGTGCAGGCCGATTCACCGCAAACTCTTTATCACCAACCAGCGGATCGTTGGACAGCCGAGTTTGTTGGCACGATGTCGGTAATTTCCGGTGACGCAAATTCGGGGCTAGTGGACTGCGTGCTGGGCTCTTTGCCCACTGACCCTCAGCTCAACGGTGTAGTTGATGTAGTACTCCGGCCTGAGCAGCTGTCAATTGAGGCAGGCGGCGAGGCAGAAGTCCAGTTAGTTGAGTACTACGGGCACGACAGCATGGTTTTTGTAAATCTCGGCGACCAACAGTTACGAGTTCGATGCGGTGCGTCGACCAACCTCACCAGAGGTGACCGAGTCCAGGTGGCATTTATCGGCGAGCAGGTCCTCGCGTTCAAGGCCAGTTAGGCAGCGTTAATTTCGCGATAAACGGCGGGCACGACGTTGCGCAGGTATCTGCCGAGTTTGATGAAGCTTTCCCCTGTGGTGCGAAAGTGATAGCTAATCGGAACTTCTCGATAACGGAATCCTTTTGCCAACAAATCGAGTGTGAGCACTTGCGCATAATTGAAATCATGAATGATTTCAGCGCTGTGAGCGGCATCGAATGAAAGAGCCCGGTAACCCGATTGGCCGTCAGTGATTCGTTGACGAGCAACTACTTGTAGTACTCGAGTCAAGACGTGGTTGCCGAAGCGTCGATGAGGTCGCATGTGATCGATTCGACCAAGGAATCTGCTTCCGATTACATAGTCAGCTTCTCCATCAAAGATTGGAGCGACAACGTTGTGTAATTCCTCGGGCGGGTATTCACCGTCGGCATCGCAGAACACCACTGCCGCAGCTCCGCGTTCGACACCGATTTTCAAGCCGACTCGAACCGCTGCTCCCAAACCCTGATTATCGCCTAGCCGAATTACCTCTGCCCCACTTGCCTCGGCGCGTTTCGCAGTCGAGTCGTAGGAGCCGTCGTCGACCACTATTAATTCAACTCGACGGCCGTGGACTTGTTGGGGGACGCGTTCGATACATGCCTCCACCGCTTCTTCTTCGTTATAGGCCGGCATGAACAACACGACAGGGGCATCGGCTGTGATCGGCCTAGCAACCATGGTGTGAGATGTCTTATTCAGCCGGAATCTACCCGTCAACGCAGGCGCCGGAAGAAAGGCCGCTATCACGCCGACAACCAGTGAGTACGCGGTCTTTAGGGCGTGAGCTCCCAAGGCTGCAATCAACGCCAATTCCGGGTCGTATCCAAGTACTGCATATGCAGCGACTGCTGCAGCTTCATAGGTTCCAAAGCCTCCGGGTGCAATCGCCGCTATTTGAGCTGCCACTGCGACGGTTGTCACCAAGATCGCTTCTGACCATGACAAATTGATTCCGACCCAGGTCGCCACCTGACGGACAAGTATCGACTCAGCTACCCACGCAACAGCAGACAGGCTTAATGCAACCAAACCTGGCATCACCACGTCGGGGCGGCGTCGCGCGACATTGGAGAGCCATTTCCAGCCCACCACTGCAGCAACACCCACCAGAGCAAGCAACAGCCAACCTGCTAACCCGACCAATCCGAAGAATGCGCTCGGGGCAACAACTGCACCCAATGCGATCACCGCAACCATGTCAGCTGAACGCAATGTGACTGTTGAGACAGTGGCTGCTTCGATGCCAACGCGTCGACGGCGAACAACACTCAAAACACGAAGAGGTTCACCTAAGCGGAACGGCAACACATGGTTCGCTCCCAGGGCCAAATGAATGCCTGCTAACGCGTGGCTGAATGGAAGGTCGGGCAACACTCGTTGCCACGCGATAGCCCGCAGTACGAAAGCTAGACCGAATGCAACCAACGCACCGATAACACCAGCTGGCTGGTCCGCCGCCTGTCGGGCAGCCTCAGCGAAAGCTTCACCATCGACGGTTGGGGTCACCACGATCGCTGCCACCAAACCCGCTAGAACGCCCACAATTAGGGCGGTTTTGGTCGATAAACGACTTCGTATTCCCGATAGGAAGTTCACGGTACACACTCTACGGCGTAAAGCTCACTTTACATCTTTCCTCAAGAGTGGATAGTTTAAGGACTTATGCTGAAACGCTTACTCCCCCTCATCATCACATTGACCTTGTTCGCCACCGCTTGCGGTGGTTCCGACCAACTACAAATCGACGGACTGGCTGCAGAGATCAATCCCGAAGAGTGCGTAGATGGCAACGGAGGCGAGGTCACCATTTATTCAGGCCGCACCGAAAATCTAATTGAACCCGTGCTGGAAGCATTTGCTTGCGCTACCGGTATCAGCGTTCAAGTTCGATGGGGCAGTTCAACCCAATTAGCCCTTCTCATCGACGAAGAAGGAAGTCGCAGTCCCGCAGATGTCTTTTTAAGTCGCTCACCGGGACCAGTTGGTTTCCTAGAGTCGAAAGGCTTGCTCGGCACAATCGATAACTCAGTTCTCGGTCTTGTCAGCGAGGAAAATCGATCAAGCGAAGGAAGCTGGATCGGATTTTCAGGACGCAAGAGAGTCCTTGTGCACAATGTTGACCTTGTAGACGAGGCCGACCTTCCCAAGTCAGTGTTCGATCTGACTGAAGAAAAGTGGCGAGGCAAAGTGGCAATACCTGGAACCAACGGCTCATTCGTTGATTGGTTCACAGTATTTCGCGATCAGTACGGCACTGACGTAGCCGCCCAATGGCTTAACGATATGGTGGACAACGACGCCCGCTACTACCCGAACAACAGGTCAATTGTCGAAGCCACTGGCCGCGGTGAAATAGAAATGGGATTAGTGAACCACTACTACAACTACCAAGAAGTCGCTGCTTCTGGTGATGATCATCGGGCAAAGAATCATGATCTTGACGACGATGACATTGGTTCGCTTCTCATCATCACCGCCGCCACCGTTTTGGACTCATCAAAGAATTCGGACGAAGCAAATCAACTACTTGCGTATCTGCTAACCGAACCGGTGCAGAGTTACTTCACAAACCGCACTTTTGAGTACCCGTTGGCTGCTGGCGTCGAACCCAATGCGACGCTTCCGGCGCTGACCGCTCTAGAAATTGGTTCGGTCGATTTTGATGCTTTGGGAGGCGGATTTGAAGAAACCGCCCGAATCATCGAAGCGAGTGGTATCCAGAATCAATGACCCAGACGCGAACGCCTAGGGAGCTGAGGTTTGTTGGCCTTGTCTGCTCCCTGGCGTTCGCTTTCCCTGGGTTGTATTTGATCTGGCGAAACTTTACGTCAGGAGCAGACCCCCTCGGTTTGCTGCTGGAGCGTCAGACATTGGAACCTTTTTGGCGTACGGTTCGACTTGCCGTTCTTGTATCACTTTCTGCAGCTGCTTTGGGTACTGCGTTGGCATGGTGCACAACCAGGACAGACCTTCCTTTCCGTCGACTATGGCGAGTACTCCTTCCTATCCCGCTGGTCTTTCCAACGTTTATAGGCGCTGCGGCATTCATCAGAACGTTGAACCCTGGAGGCCTCGCTAACGACGCATTCAGCTTCGTTGGAATCTCCGAAACTCCAGAACTTCGCGGCTTATTCGGTGCCTGGTTTGTGCTGACCTTGTTTTGTTATCCATATGTGTATTTGCCGGTAGCTGCTCGACTGAGGCAACTGCCAGGCTCTCTTGAACAAAGTGCATTGATACTCGGTGACACTGTCCCACAAGCATTTCGGCGGGTAGTACTCCGTCAGATCTCTGGATCGCTCGCAGCGGGAACTCTTCTAGTTTTCCTTTACACAATCAGCGACTTTGGTGCTGTTCAACTGATGCGATACGACACTCTGACTCGAGCAATCGAATCAAATTACCTGGCTCGTCCGCCGATGGCGTTTGCCTTAAGTCTCATATTGCTGATGTTTGCTGGGGTGGTTGTTCTGGCGGAGAGGTCGATCAATCGTCGTTTGCCTGAGATTACGACTCGTCGTACCTCACAACCAATGACGCATACTCTCGGAGGTTGGAAGACCTCAGCGATGACCTTGGTGATAGGCACGATCACATTTGCCGTATTAGCTCCTAGCGCAGCCCTCATCGACTGGGCGAGCGACGGACTGTTGCGAACCCAACGGGGAGGTCGACCACTCACCATCGATGCTTCCAAGGTCGTGGAAGCTGCTTCCAACACGCTTTCATCCAGCGTATTGACTGGTCTCGTAGCTCTCGTCGCAGTCACCCCCATCGCCTTCCTCGTTGGTCGACATCGCGATCGGATCGGGCGCTTCGCTCATTCAGTCGTAATCGCCACCTTCGCGGTACCAGGAATTCTCATCGCATTATCGCTTCGGTTTTGGACTTTGAAATCGGGCTTCTTTGGTGACCTTCTATATGACTCAATGGCATTGCTTATCTTTGCGTATGTCGTTCGATTTGGGTCCTTAGCAATGGGAACCGCATTGGTCGCTGTGCGGACCGTTCCTGACGGCCTCCACGACGCAGCAGCAACATTGGGTGCCGACAGATGGCGAAGGTTTCGAAGTGTTGACCTACCGGTAATGAGACCGGGTCTATTGGCAGCAGCAGGGCTAGTGGTTCTGTCGACAATGAAAGAGTTGCCGATCAGCCTTATCGTCGCTCCTATTGGTTTCCCGACCTTAACCACCCGCATATTTGGGTCCTTTGAAGATGCGTTCGTGGCAGAAGCCGGGATTATGGCGGTGACGCTGGTTTGCGCATCCGCGCTTCTATCGTGGTTTCTTGTGCTGCGGCGCGCTGATCACTTATAAGGACCCAATGAACACAAAGCGTGAAAGTCTCAGGGCGCGGATGTTCCTTGTGGCGCTAACGGTCTCTGTTGTCGCAGCTCTTAGCATCCAAGCTCGAGCTACTTACAATGCTCAAGTAACAGCAGACGAGCCACAGTATCTGTTGACTGCGCTCAGCCTCGGGGAAGACTTCGACTTAGATATTTCAGATGAAATAGAGGACGGCAAATTCCGAGACTTTCACGAAGTGAACCTGAATCCTCAGACGATCGCTCTTAACGACTCTGGCCAAAAAATCAGTCCTCACGACCCGTTACTTCCAATACTTTTAGCCGCACCCATGAAGCTAGGTGGGTGGCAGTTCGCAAAGGGTTCTCTGGCAATAATTGCCGGACTCACCGCCGCAGCAACTTTGTGGTTGGCGGTCAGACGGTTCGCAGTAGGGATTTCGAGCGCTACCTGGGTGATTACCGCCCTCTTTTGTGCTTCTCCGTTGACGAGCTACGGCACTCAGGTGTATCCAGCTATGCCTGCTGCGCTGTGCGTGGTGTTGGGAGTCGCCGGAATTACTTCAGGTGCATCAACGCGTTGGTCTTGGGTCAGTGTCGCGATGATGATTTGCTTACCGTGGCTCGGCATCAAATATGTTCCTCTAGCTCTCGTACTGGCGATTTTCTTGGTCTGGAATCACAAACATGATCCCGGTGTAATTCTCAAACTCCAGTTGGTTACTCTGTTGCTCTCCGGCGCCATTTATCTGATTGTTCATCAGAGGATTTACGGAAGCTGGACGGTCTATGCAACAGGTGACCATTTCGTAAACAGCGAATGGGCTGTGGTAGGGAATTCACCCAATTACGCCGGCCGGACCAGACGACTGTTGGGACTGATCGTCGATCGAAGGTTCGGTATAGCAGCCTGGACCCCCGTCTATCTCCTTGTTCCTCTTGTTGTGACAAGGACTATTCGTCGACGTGATCAAAATTGGCACATCGCGATATCGCTTTGTGTAGTGGGCTGGGCTGTCGCGACTTGGATCGCTTTGACAATGCATGGCTGGTGGTGGTCCGGACGCCAGATCGTTCCGATCCTCCCTGTGATAGCCATATTGTTTGCAATGGCCGTCGATCAGAACCGTCGGCGACTCCAACTAGTGGTCACTGCAACGCTCGTGGGCACTTTTTCGTGGCTGTGGCTCGTGGTCGAAACTTCAACCGGTCAGCACACGCTCATCGTCGACTTTGAACGCACAACAAACCCGTTCTACCGACTTTGGCGCGTAGCGTTACCCGACCACCAGATAATGTCTGTCGGCGACCATTTACTGACGGCGCTTTGGAGCGGAGCGGTTATCTACGGATGTTGGTGGGTGTGGACAAGATCGAAGGAAGCGCCTCGATCTCAATCTGCAACTAGCACCGATTCCTCAGACGCCACTCGTTGACGATGCCACTCACATTGCCGGGTCAAACCTTCGACTAGGTCAATCTTGGGGCTCCAACCAAGAATTTCTGCTGCGTTGTCTGTGCGAGCAACCGTTATTGCGGGGTCACCTGCAGGGGCAACAACTGTTTCCATTCGCATAGGTGCGTCTGCAAGTGTTTCGACCAATGTCATGACTTCTTGGAGTGAGACAGACGAACCACCTCCAACATCAAATGTCGCGTTCGCCGCTTCGCCAATGAATCCCGCCGCTACTGTCGCCGTCACAACATCGCTGACATAAGTGAACTCACGACGTTGCTGACCGTCACCGCGTCGCACAAAAACAGGTCCTTCAGGGGTCGTCGCCTCAAACATCCGGTGCATCGCCATATCAGGTCGTTGTCTCGGTCCATAGACGGTGAAGTAACGCAGGTTCGTGATGTGAAGCCCTTGCGCTCTGTACACGTGAGCGAGTTGTTCACCTACGAGCTTGCTCACGCCATAAGGGCTTATAGGTCGTGGTTCTGGCGACACATCAAGACTGGTAGCTCCTGATCCATAGATCGACGAACTAGACGCGTAGACCACCCTCTCGACTTGAGAATCAACTGATGCTTCGTATACCCGTTGAGTCAATTCAATGTTTCGACGTGAACTATCAACAAAACCTTCACCCCAGGAGTCCTGAACGCCGGGGCGACCAGCTAGGTGAAACACCACCGACGATCGACTGAACGCTTCCCGGGCTATTTCGGGGCTCAAGTTTCCATCAACAAGTTCAAACTTGCTGTTATTGGCTGCAGCGAAAAGGTTGCTCCTTTTCTGATGCGGGCTATACCAGGGATCGAAATCGTCGATTCCGATGACATGACATCCCAACTGAAGTAAGCGCTCTACGAGGTGAGAGCCTATGAAACCAGCCGCTCCTGTTACCGACACGGTCGGAGTGCCAAAGAATCCTTCAAAAGTTGTTGCACCACTTGGCTCAAAGACATCAGCAGTCTGTACGGTCATAGTAAGGACTACTTTACGCCCTTCCTGCGGTCTACCGTTAATCGTAGAGATGAGGAAACGTGCTTCTCGTAACAACGAAGGAACTAAATCATGAGTGACATCGCTGTGCTGGGAGCGGGACCCGCAGGTCTTATGGCGGCGCTAAAAGCGCGAGAAAACGGTCATGAAGTAACCGTTATCGAGGCGTCAAGCCGAGTAGGAGGCATGGCCGCAAGTTTCGAAGTTGCTGGCCAGCGAGTAGATCTAGGAAGCCACCGTCTCCACCCGGCAACCGACCCATCAATCATGTCTCTTATTAGGTCTTTGTTGGGAGATGACCTTCAAACCCGGGAACGTAACGGCCGAATCCGACTGCAAAACAAGTGGATTGGTTTCCCGCTGCGCACTGGCGACATGGTGAAGAATCTCCCATTACGTTTTAGCGCCGCGGTCGCATTCGACACATTAGTTAAGCCGCTTCGCTCAAAAGGTGCTTCCGACTTTGAGGCCGAAATTCAACGTCGCCTTGGACCAACGGTCGCACGAGAATTCTACGGCCCTTACGCAACCAAGCTGTACGGCGTTGCACCAAACTCCCTCACTACTGAGTTGTCAGACCGGCGTGTCTCGGCGGGAGGTCCCACGCAAATAATCAAGAACGCTCTGCGCGCAGCGAAGCCAGAAGGAAGGGTCTTCTATTACCCCCGCCGGGGCTACGGTCAAATTTCAGAATCGTTAGCCGACGCGGCAACCAACCACGGAGTGAAGATCCAATTAAACACACCAGTGGATCGAGTAACAGTCAGTGAAGACAGTGTTGAAATCGCCGCTGGTGACACGTTGTTAAATGCCAGCAACGTTTTGTCTTCTATCCCTCTTCCCAGCCTCGCCCAAGCGCTGTCCCCAAGCCCACCTGACGAGGTTGTCAGCGCTATCGATCAGCAAAGAACTCGGGGCATGCTCATAGCTCATCTGGTGGTGCCCCAAGGTCAGTACACAAGCTTCGATGCTCACTATTTCCCAGGTCTTGATCTTGCTACCGCTCGACTTTCAGAAGCGAAGAACTACAGAAACGGTGACGATCCACCAGATCTCACTGTCCTATGTGCCGAACTTCCGTGCTGGGTAGATGACGAACTATGGGGAGCCAACCCCGAAACCATCGGTCAGATGGTGGAAGAAGACCTGAGGAGAGCTGGCCTCCCAAAAGCGAATCACACGCATATTGAAGTGCGCCGTCTGCCCTCTGTGTATCCCGTTTATGAGCACTCAACGAGCGCCGCTAGAACCGTCATTGATAACTGGGTACGTCACCCTGGTCGGGTGCTTAGTCTCGGACGTCAGGGACTGGGGGTCCCAGACAATCTGCATCACGTCCTGTCGATGGGGAGCCAGGCAGCATCAACAATCACTTCTATAGGGAGTATCGATGCGCAAGCCTGGGGTCGTTCATTAACAGAGTTTTCCACTCACGTCGTGCAAGACTGATCATCGACCAAGCCAACGACACTCTCATGCTTTCAGTCGAAAACGATTTGAATTCTGGTGAATCCATGTTTGAACTTGTTACAACCCCTCACTATCGGCGACCCTAGAGATATGACGAACGAAACCACTGAGCATTTCGACGTATTAATAGTCGGTGCTGGCATCTCAGGGATCGGCGGGGCGTACCACCTGCTCCAGGAATGCCCCGACAAAAGCTTCGTGATTTTGGAAACAATGGATAGCTTCGGCGGTACCTGGAAGACACACACTTACCCGGGTATTCGTTCTGACAGTGATCTCTACACCTTCGGCTACGGTTTTAAACCCTGGACGGGACCACCTATAGCAACCGCGCAGGAAATCCTCGATTACATGGGCGAAGTGATCGAAGAGAACGACATCTCCACCCATATCCGCTACGGGCACACTATTGAAACCGCCCAATGGTCAAGCAGCGAGAAGCGTTGGACACTGAGTGTTAAGAATCTAGAAGAAGGCACTCAGGTCGAGTTCACTTGCGGCTTTCTTTGGATGTGTCAGGGCTACTACCGACACACCGACCCATACACCCCAGAGTGGGAGGGGATGGAGGAATTTCAAGGAACGATCGTCCACCCGCAGACGTGGCCTGATGATCTCGACTACACCAATAAAAAGGTCGTTGTGATTGGTTCTGGAGCAACCGCCGCGACATTGATCCCAGCTATGGCGGACAAAACCGAGCACGTAACCATGCTCCAAAGGTCACCTACCTTCTTCGTTGCTCGCCCTAACAACAACGAACTTGCAGACACTCTTCGGCAACTAGATATCCCCGACGAGTGGACTCACGAGATCGTTCGAAAAAAGATTCTGTTCGACCAAGAACAGATCGTGCAGATGTCATTCCAATATCCCGATCTTGTGCGCGAAGAGTTATACAAGGGAATCCGAGAAATTCTGGGCGAGGACTACGACGTATCGGAACACTTCGAACCTGCTTATCGACCATGGCAACAACGAATCGCTCTTATCCCAGATGGCGATTTGTTTCATTCCATAGCCGCGGGTGACGCCTCAGTGGTGACCGACGAAATCGCGACGTTCACCGAAAATGGAATACAAACAGCGAGCGGCGAGCTACTCGAAGCCGACATCATTGTCACTGCCACGGGCTTCGATCTCAGCATCCTCGGTGATATCTCCTTCACTATTGACGACGAGCGACTCGATTTCTCTACAACAGTCGGGTACCGCGGCATGATGTTCACTGGCCTACCGAACTTGATTTGGGTATTCGGCTATTTCAGAGCAAGTTGGACCTTGCGAGCGGATTTGATTGCCGGATATGTGTGTCGCTTACTCCAACATATGGACAGCAAAGGCGTTCAGACAGTTATTCCAACTTTGCGCCCTGAGGACGAGGACATGGAACTGTTGCCTTGGGTAGATCCAGAAAACTTCAATCCTGGGTATCTGATGCGCTCAATACACCTGATGCCCAAGCAGGGCACCGTCGACCCCTGGAGACACACTCAAGACTATTGGCGAGATAAAGACGAGCTACCTGTTGTCGAGTTGGATGATGGAGCCCTGCTCTACAAGTAAAACAGTGCAGTTCCGTTAACTCGCAAGGTGTTAATTCGCTTGCGGGCCTGTTAGACGTCGGAGACGATTCACGTACGGCCCCCACCTCCATACCATGTCCTCGCCATCTCTGTAGCGCGTAACCACGAGTCGTTTGCCGTTGAGATAAAGATTGAGTCGACCGTTTTCGTAACGCGCTGTCACGCTTATCTTTGCTCCGCCAATTCCTTCATCGACCATAGGTGAGGCTCCGACAGTCAAATCGTGAATGATTCCACCTGCGGCGATTACTACTCGCGGCCCGGCCTGTTCGTTACGTTCGATATGGCCTTTCAGTGGCCCCTTGTACACCTGCCAAACCCCGCGAAGATCGGGAGCATCTGGAACCAAAGGTTCATCGCAACCGGCCAATATCAGCGGGGGCCACTCTTTCCATCGCCCGTCGAGCGTGCGAGCGATCGGTACGTCAGCTGATCGAAGCCGGGCTTCTTCCTGAGTTGGAGCCAACGTTGGTATCTCATAGTGGACCACGTTGTCTGGGGGAAGTGGTGGGCGACGACGAATACGAATCGGTGCGCACAGCATGCCTGTCAACGACTTAGCTATTTGGAGTGCAATCATGGGATCGGGCTGGTGTTCACGGTGTCGGGAAGTTCACTTCGGCTGGGAAAGCACTTCCGCCTCGATAGTGACCTTCGGGGATTAGTAGCCCACGTACAAGCTGGGCCATAGGTGAGTCAGATGTGTCCGTTAGTCCATCAGCTACTAGTAGGAGAGTTTCACCAAGGACTGTTTCGTTGAAGATCCAGGAAGTTAGATCGTCATGATCAGGTGAATTTGAGCCCGGTTGGGAGGCTATCGCCTCGTGATAAAACGTTCGCAGGTCATCCGCCACATGACGCAGCAGTAGTGGCATCTCGAAAGCCCAACTGATTTCTTCGGTAGCCGGTTTATTTGTGACGTCGCCAGTTTCAGCAACAACAGCCAAACAGCGAGCGAGTTCATCGATGTCGTCTTCTTCTGCCCCGCTGACTCCAAACAGTGTTCGTCCCCGTTCGCGTCGGGTTTCAATAGCCCAGGGGCGGAGGAGCGCAATCTCGGCCAATAGACGGTCACTCAGTGAGCCCGAAGATGCAGGACCTAAGTTCAGTGGACATGCCCAATCTTCAACTGTTGCTGTGTTCGGCGCAGCGTTCGGGTAGTTCTCGATAGTCGGTTCAACCGCTGTATGTAAAAGATCGAAGGCAGCTTTCAAAACATCTTTTTGGAACTCTGGGTCATCAATCGCGCCGAGGGGTCGCCCTAACGGGAATGGCACCCACAATGCTCTCGGTGGAACAACCGCTTCGGACATTTCTCGAATCAGACTTATTGAAGTGGTCGCAACTCCTGCGCGTTCTATGTAATTCCCTAGAGCGCCGACCGCGCCCGTGCATACAGGTCAAACGGGTACCAATAGAGCGATGTCCACGCCGTCTTGCGCCATCAAGCGACCGATTTCTTCTCCAGCCTCTTCAAATTGGGACGGGTCGGGCATAGCCCCCATAAAGGAATAGTGCCAGCGCGCTAGTCGCCCGATTTCGCCGTCGGAAACCATGTCCCGAAGACGATCGATTGGGAACACGATGTTGGGATCTTGCCCGAATGCGCTGCGATCGAAATTGGCGCTGATGTGCGAGAGGACGAGGTCGTCAAATTGCGTGTCTCCGGGGATGATTCGATAGTCCAATGATCCGACTGTGAAAGGAGGGTCAATGCGGCGGTGAAGTCCGGCCGTGGAAACGATCGCTACCGTCGCTTGATCAAGTGCTGGAGGTGTAACCCATTCACCCGGCCCTATGGCTGACATAGCTTCCGCTCGCTTAGCAAGATGAGTCGCCTCGACAGGGTGTAGATCGCTTAACCGCACCATGCGACGATTGTAGGTCGGCCATACCTACCTACCTTCAACAAGCGACGGGATCCGTTGGCTCTGGCGAGAACTAGCTTGCTTGACGCCTCATATCTGGCCATGAGAGCCTGGTTGTGTCGTCCGGGGTGGGTGGCGGATCAACACAGGGGATTATTAATGGCTTGGCATCTTAATGGCATGTATTACGAGAATTGTTCTTGCACCGCGACGTGCCCATGCACCTGGTCGAATATGCAATTCGCTGCGACCACT
>CEOQ01050214.1_pt1 | contig 17549 bp, 17 predicted proteins | sample 361351 | NCBI WGS metagenome assembly CEOQ01 (sample SAMEA2619907, study PRJEB7988) | marine metagenome | biome: marine biome (ENVO:00000447); feature: deep chlorophyll maximum layer (ENVO:xxxxxxxx); material: "saline water (ENVO:00002010), including plankton (ENVO:xxxxxxxx)" | depth 60 m | reverse complement strand
CAACTCCTATGAATGATGCATCAGAAACAAAAGCTATCAAAAAAGTTTTTGGAGATTCAGCATCATATGTTCCAATAAGCTCGACGAAATCTATGATTGGTCATGCTTTAGGAGGTGCTGGGGCAATTGAAGCGGTTGCTGTTGTAAAAACGATACAGACTGGGATTATTCATCCTACAATAAATTATGAAACCCCTGACCCGAATTGTGATTTGAACTACGTTCCCAATAAGGCGATAAAACAGTCGGTAGATGTTGCCTTGTCTAATAATTTTGGATTTGGTGGACAGAACGCATGTGTTGTTTTCGGTGCATATCATTAAGGTATATCGAATCTTTCAGAGGCTGGACTTTTATCCCACAGAGAATCTGCTCCACGCATTGCTAAGGATCGTTCTTTACTTTGTTTCCATTCGTCGTATATTTCGTCATTTTCCCACATAACTATTGATGTAATTTGGTTGGGGTTTTCTCTAGAGAGTAATGTCACCCTTGAGATAAAACCAGGCGCTTTACTTTGTGCTAGTCCGTTTCCATCGAGCAATATTCTAGCTTTGTTGAAACTCCCTGTTTTAGCCCAATGATGTGTAAGTACGCCTATCATTTGTGTCTCCTAATTACAAATCTGTTGAAATCATAATTTCGACAAAAGTTTTTATGGTCAGATCTTCTCTTCTTGTTCTTAGTGCGCTTTCACGATTCCATAGATCATTGTTTTCATCAGGTGATCCTGGAGAAAATCTAGTGGATTCCCAATGTGCAAGACTGTTGTAACCTGTAAGTAATATTACCTCAGCAGGACTTACTGATTCCGCATTAGACCACATTCCAAGGATGCAAGCACCTTCACTTTCTAGTCGGGGCCAAATTCCTTCTTCGGAGCAGGCTGCAAATTCAGAAACCGAGGCAGGGGATATGATGAATTTACGATATCCATAAATAGTCCTTCTATCTTCGGGTGGAACAAGGTCTTTTGGACGAGACGAAATCGGTTTGAGTATCCGCGTCGATTCTTGGATTGCAAACTGCTCCCTGTTAACTGTCCAGGCACCCTGTGCAAGTTGCCAAGAATCAATATCTTCGTATTGAGTCATTTGTATCAGTGTTGTGCTTGGACTTCCGATCAACCCTTGTAAAAGGCACAATACCCTACCACCAGATGCCCTTATTGAGGGCGATATGGTATGTCTTACTAGATCAATATATTGAGGCAGTTGTTCTCGACTAAGATTTACGCGCCTTTCTTCAGTAATCATTAACAGCCTACTAATGGGACTATGATGGTAAATATCATTATCTATATGATCTAACCTATTCAACCAGTAAAGTTACTATATTTTCAATGCATAGAAGGTGCATTTAATGTTGTGTTTTTGGTAATTGCAGCAAGCACTTCGTATATTTGTGGAATACTCAGTTATTGGAATCGTAATTGTATGATAGTGATGGGGGTAACAGCATGTCGTCTATGGATTACTTGAAAAAATATATTAGAGATATTGAAGATTTTCCTGAAAAAGGTATTTTATTTAGGGATATAACCCCTTTGCTCCTGAGCCCTGAGGCATTTAATGAAGCTTTATCTAATTTAGAAGATATATTGGTAAAGTCGCATTGCGAGGTTGTCGCTGCTATAGAATCAAGAGGGTTCATTTTCGCGGCACCGTTAGCCTCCCGTTTAAATATGCCATTAGTACCGATTCGTAAGCCAGGTAAGCTGCCCTTCGATAAATTTTCAGTTGATTATCAACTCGAATATGGATCCGGAACTTTGGAAATTCATAAAGATGCCATATTAAATGGCCAAAAAGTATTTTTGTTAGATGATATATTAGCGACGGGTGGAACATTGGGCGCTGCTGCCTCACTTATAAAGTTAAGTGGAGGTCAATTAGTTGGTGCAGGGGTAGTGATCGAATTGGCTGAATTGAATGGTAGAAGTGTTATAGGTGTGAATGAATTGTATTCATTGATTAAGTACTAATAATGAACTTTTGAAATTTCATGTTTTGTGATCACGCATCGCAAGTTTGTTTACCCGTTATATAGTGAAACCTACTATTATTTATTAATAACAGGGAACTTATGAATCAAGATCTAGAGAGGTGATAAATGTCAGTTATAACATTAGGTGGTTTGGCGGGTGGTGGAGCTAGGGTTTTAGGTCCTATAATCGCAGATAGATTGGGAGCGGATTATTTGGATAGGGTATTTTTATCGTCGGTTGCTAAAGAACTAGGAACCACTGTCGCAGCGCTTCATTCGAGAGAAGAACAAGCACCTAGCACGAGACAACGTATGTTGGGTTATGTTCAACGTATTTTGGAAAGATCCGCAGTTTCAGGAACCGGAGGGGATCCGTATTTTGGACCAGGAGTAGCTGCTTTTTTGACGGAGGAATATGAGGATATCCCAGGCACATCTATACACTCGGACCATAATTTGCAAGATGAAGACTATATTGAAACCATCCAGGGAAACATGAGAGAAATAGCGATGGGAGGTAACGTAGTTTTCGTTGGCCGAGGGGGACATGTAATTTTAAGGGATATGCCTGATGTTTTGAGAGTAGGAGTTGTTGCTCATTATGAAGATAGGATATCTACAGTTATGGAGAGAGAGAATTTGTCTGAGCAGGATGCTATAGGAACAATCAGGGGTAGGGATGAAGCTCGCGCACACTATTTTCGGAAATTTTTTGAGTTGAATGATCCAGATAGACCAGATTTATTTCATTTTACTGTGAACACCAGTGAAATGAGTCAGGAGTATTGCGTAAAATTGGTTGTTGATGGATTGGCAGCATTGAAAAATGGGGAGCTAACGTAATATTCAATTAATATATTGAATTATTAATTAATAAAGTTGTTAGTATTGTAAATATTAATTAGAATGATGCGTAGCTACTGTGTTTGTTGAAACAATTAAGATATTTTATGAATTCCGGAGGTTCTGATGGCTTCCTTACTAGAAGTTAAAAATTTAGCCACGCATTTTTTTACTCAAGAAGGTGTAGTAAAAGCCGTAGATGGTATTAGCTATAGTGTCGAGGAAGGAGAAGTGGTGGGAATAGTTGGTGAGAGTGGATGTGGTAAAAGCGTCGGTGCAATGTCGATCATGCGGTTGGTCGCTAGCCCTCCAGGAAGAATTGTTGGGGGAGAGGTTTTATTTGAAGGTGAGGATCTCGTACAAGCAGATGATGAAAGATTACGTGATATAAGGGGCAATCGGATTTCAATGGTCTTTCAAGAGCCAATGACCTCTTTAAATCCTGTTTTAACTGTTGGACGGCAATTGACTGAGACCCTGGAACTCCATATGAATATGGATAAAAATGAGTCGAGGGAAAGAGCAGGGAAATTGCTTGAAATGGTTGGTATACCTGATGCTGATCGTAGATTAGACGACTATCCCCATCAATTTAGTGGTGGTATGCGCCAGAGGGTTATGATAGCAATGGCTCTCAGTTGTGATCCGAAATTGATTATTGCAGACGAACCCACCACAGCCCTAGATGTGACCATTCAAGCTCAAATACTTGAGCTCATGCAAGACTTGTCTAAAGAACTAGGGACCGCATTGATAATAATCACTCATAATTTAGGAGTAGTGGCTAGATATGCTGACCGCGTTATAGTTATGTATGCTGGTAGAATAGTAGAGACGGCTTCTGCCCTTGATCTGTACCAAAATCCTAAGCATCCATATACTATGGCGCTGCTCAACTCTGTTCCTAGATTAGACTCGGGTGAAACCAGAGTTAGATTAGATGCGATTGATGGATTGCCTCCTAACTTGGGTGATCTTCCTGAGGGGTGCAATTTTGCACCGAGATGTCGATTTGCAACCGATGATTGTTTGGTTGGAGATCCGGAATTAAAAGCAGTTGAAGCTAATCACTTCTCGGCATGTGTAAGGGCAGAGGAAATAGTAGAGCTGGTAAAATCAGCTTAGTTATGGAAATGGAGAATTAATATGGTTGTTGAACAGGTAGACGCAGATAGGACGGAAGACAGTAGTTCTCGTCCCTTAGTAGAAGTTAATAATTTAAAAATGTATTTCCCTGTGACTTCAGGTGTGATATTTCAACGAAAAATTGCTGACGTCAAGGCTGTTGATAACGTGAGTTTCACCATTAACAAAGGCGAGACATTGGGATTAGTAGGAGAAAGTGGGTGCGGTAAAACTACAACTGGGCGATGTCTATTGCAGCTCCATAAACCTACAGAAGGAGAAGTTCTTTTTAATGGTGAAGATTTAACACAAATGGGTTCTCGTCAGCTAAGACAAATGAGGCGAGAAATGCAGGTCATTTTCCAGGATCCTTATGGATCTCTAAATCCGAGGATGACGTGCGGCGATATCATCGGCGAACCCCTCAAAGTACATAAACTTACAAATTCGAAATCTGAGTACAAAGATCGAGTGTCTGAGTTACTAAGTACGGTGGGGTTGAGCCCATATATGGCTGATCGATATCCCCATGAATTTAGTGGAGGACAACGTCAAAGAATAGGGATAGCTAGGGCTTTGGCAGTGAACCCGAGTTTCATAGTGTGTGACGAGCCAGTATCGGCTCTCGATGTATCCATACAGGCGCAGGTTATTAACCTATTGGAAGACCTTCAAGAAGAATTAGATCTAACCTACTTGTTCATAGCCCATGATCTTTCGGTGGTTAAGCATATAAGTGATCGAATTGCTGTAATGTACCTGGGTCACATAGTAGAGATAGCTGATCGTAATGAACTGTACGATAATCCTCTACATCCTTACACCCAAGGACTGTTATCCGCTGTTCCTATACCAGATCCTCTGTTGGAAGCGAAAAGAGAACGCATTATCCTTTCTGGTGATGTACCTAGTCCTCTGGCGCCTCCTTCAGGATGTGTGTTCCACACGCGATGCCCCATTGCAAGTGAGGAATGTGAAGTGGAAATGCCAGAGCTCAGGGAAGTCTCGCCTGGTCACTGGGTATCTTGTTTGAAGGTAGAAGGTTACAATTGATATCTGAAAAATGAAATGCGAGATAGTCCCATTATTCCAGTGGGCCTCTAAAAGAAAAATCTTGTTCTTCAGATGTGACAAACTCCAATAAGGCTGCTTGACCATTTTCAGTTGCTGCTTTCGCTCTAATAAAGGCGTTTCTTATTGAATTTGGGTCGGAAATTTTTTCTGCCCATCCTCCCATAGCTTTAGCCATGTCCGCATAATCACCACCCAAATCCCTTGTTTTATACATTTCGTGAGATGTTGCCATATGGCTGGTTTCAATTGCCATGGTTGAATTGTTTAACACTACTGTAAGTATCGGTATATTGCTTCTTACTGCGGTCTCAAAATCCAATCCGGTCATGCCAAAAGCTGCATCCCCCATGAAATTTACAACGAATTTATCTGGAGAGGCTAATTTAGCTCCTATATTAAGTCCGAGTCCGGTTCCGAGTCCGTGAGACTTACCCCATCCAATATAAGTTCCAGGTCCGCCTGAAATATAAAACGGCATTAATTGATCTCTTGGGCTGCCAGAGTCGTGCGTCACTATAGTTTTTGATGGATCAATGGTGCTCATGAATTCCCAAATTACTCTGTAAGGTGTCATGGGGTTTTCTTTAGATGTTAGTTTGTTGAACCAATTTTTAAGCCATTTATCCTTCAAACTTTTAATCTCATCAACTGGGGATTCAGGAAGTTTATCTTTTGTTAGTAAGTCTTTGCAGGCTTCTATCAGTTGTCGAAGGATTAACTTCCCATCACCCAATAGCGCTATTTCGGGATCATAGTAATTTCCGATATCTTTTGGATCATTGACTGCGTGGATAATTTTTTTCTGGCCAGGAATGGTCGTTATCATTCCATGTTTAGTTAAGCTAGTCCCAATGGCTAAAATTGTGTCAGCTTTGAGCATATAGTGCCGAACAGCTCCATTCATGACTACTGAGGAACTGCCTAAAGCCAGCGGGTGTCTTTCGTCTATCACACCTTTACCTGCCATAGTGGTAGTTACTGGAATCCGCGTAATTTCGGCCAGCTCGGTTAATTCTTCAGTAGCATTACTGTAACTGAGCCCTTGTCCTGCATAAATTAGAGGGGTTTTACTATGCAATAGTAGTTTGGCGGCTCTAAGTATATCTTCGTCGTTTGCTTTGGAGATTAACTTTCGTGCGGGTGTGTATTGGGAGACAATATTATTGTCAACTTCATCGATAGCTATGTCAGATGGTATTTCTACCATTACTGGTCCAGGCCTACCGTTTTTAAGATTGTAAAAAGCTCGACGCATGGTGTCAGCTACAGCTTCTGGTTGGTTTATTTGTTCTACGTATTTTGTGATTGATGAAAAGCTTTCAACTGAACTAAAGTGTGGGAAAATACGATCTTTATTTAAAGGATGTCCCAGAGGTAAAAATAATACGGGAGAAGCATCGGCATAGGCAGTAGCGACGCCAGGGTAAGCGTTTTCTGCCCCTGGCCCGTACTGCATAGCGAACACTCCAGGGGGGGTTCCTGATTTTATTCGAGCATAGCCATCTGCTATGCCAACTCCGACGCGCTCTTGCCGGCATATAATCGGTTTTATCCCTGCCGCCGCCGCTGCCTCTATTACAGACGTTGTTGGGAAGGCGCTAAGGTATTCAATTCCTTCTTTTAGCAAAATTTGTGAGATTGCGTCTATTACCCTCATTACTAGAAGCCTCCTGAATGCCGGATTTCAAATAATTGCCTGAAGTATATATCACCAGACAAATTTGTCTTATTATGTTGGAGTGATCTGGGAATTTTATTGGAGAAATGGAGAGAATAATGTCTAATTCAATTAAGAAAATTTTAATGACTGGAGCAACCGGATATGTTGCGGATCAGATGTTGCCAACATTCAGAGAAAAATATGAAACAGTCCTTATTGATACTAGAAAAGAGAACCGGAGAGGTGAGCACGTTCAAGGTGTAAACGTTGTTGATTTGATTGATCCTGACACTAGTAAATATAAAGATTTATTCAATGGTGTTGATGCTGTTATACATTTGGCCTATAAAAGAAGAACTGGAGACCCAGCAGATCACTTTTATGATGAAAAAGAAAATGTTGAGATGGCCTACAATGTATTTAGATCAGCCTACGATGCTGGAGTTCCTAGAGTTGTAATGGCTAGTTCAAATCATGCCGCAGATTGGTATGAACATGCTTTGATACATAATAGAAAATTAGAAATAGTTGAGCCCTATAGCTTGGCTTTATCTGACAATTTTTACGGTTGGGCTAAAGCGACTTATGAGCATATGGGTTTTTTATTTGCGGCAGGAGGATTGGGTAAGGAGCTTGATGGTACTTCAAGTAATTTTGTGGAAGGTAATTTGGGAAGTGGTCGAAAAATGGGCGTTGTGATGGTTCGTATAGGAGCTCCTCGCATTTTGGATAAATCATTGTATTTGGATAATCATGTTGCTTTTAAACGTGATTTGGGTGCTTACATAAGCCCTAGAGATATCACGCAATTATTTACAAAGGCTATGGAAACGGAATCTATAGAAAATGAAAATAATGTTCCATGGCAAGTAGTGTATGGGATAAGTAATAATACTCGATCTTTTTGGTCGTTAAAAAGTGCTAGAGATGTACTTGGGTACCGGCCTGAAGATGATTCTGAAATAGTATTTGCTCAAGAAATTAAGGAACTCTGTCTGAATGAAGGCAAACTGGGTCCATTGTAATGTCTCTGTCAGTTAGAGAGTTGCTGGAGGAAATAGCCTTTAACACTTCCCTTGAAGAGGGCGCAGAGGGAGTGCGAGCTATTTTAAGGTCCGTTTTGAGGAGTCAGCCAATATCTGTGAATTTATTGGCTTGTTCGGTTGGAATAGCGGTTCCGGTAGTATCCGCTGTAAGAAGAGAGCTAGAAAAGAGGAAATTATTGGAGCGTAGAGGTGGTGCGGTACTTACGGATAAAGGGGTGGATGCTTTGAATGAATTAGGAATAAAAAACCTATGTTCTCATAGATATGACGTAACTCAAAGTTTACCCGATCCCATGCAAAAATTGATAGAATTATTTAAGAAAAAAACTTTTGATAGACCAGAACCCGATCGGACTATAGATCAGTCTCATACTACCCCTGAAACTAGTATCAGAAGAGTTTTTTACATGTACGAGCATGGAAGTATAGAAGGGCGAGATATTCTTCTTTTGGGCGATGATGATTTAACTTCAATTGCTATTGTGTTGTTTGCAGACTATTTTGGCATCGATATAGGATCAATAACTGTTTTAGATATTGATCGCAGAATATTAAATTTTATAGAAAAAAGATGTACTGATTATCAATTTAAATTAAATTCTGTTGCTCATGATTTCCGTGAAGACCTACCAGGAAGTAATTTTAATTCTTTTGATGTTTTCTGTTCTGATCCACCATACACAGTTGACGGTGTTAAATTATTTGCTCTGAGAGGCGCACAAGCTCTCAAAAATGAACCAGGTAAAACGGCGTACATTTCTTTTCCTTCTCGTCCTTCTGACGACATATCTAGTATATTTGGTGCATTGAGTTCTCTTGGACTGGCTCCACAAGAAATGATTCCTGGATTTAACAGGTATCTAGGGGCCCAAATACACGCAGGCGCAAGTACGATGTTGAGATGTAATACTGGTTTGGATATAAGGACTGAAATTTCTTTAGATTTGAGTAATATTTATACCAATCAAAGAAGGAACGTAAACTGAGATATACCGAAAAACCTTATTTGGATGGTGCAAGACCAGTATTGCCAAAGTATGTAGACATATTCCAGAATTATTTCCATGACTACGACAAAAAATCTTGGTTTAATTTTGCGCCATTCTTAATTAGCTATCATCTCCCTCCTAACCGTCGTTTGGAATTTGTGGAGGAAGATTCAACTTTATTTATTTATCAAATTACTAGGTCAGCAACTGATAATTCACAGAGCCGCATTGACTTATTTACGTCACCCTGTCCGTTGAGTGCCTCTTCTGTAAATAAGTTATCAGATGTAGCGAAATGTAATGGGCAGCCCAATATTAGAATTTTATGGACAGATCAAAAAGATTTAGAAGGTTTACAGTCATTGTTTGGACATAAGATAGAAGCTACATTCAAGGATGAAGAATATATTTATGATCCTCGTTTGATATTTGAAGCAAACGGTTCTAGGTACAAAGACTTGAGAAAAAAGACCCGTAGAGTTGAAAAATTGAAACCAGTATTCAGAGAATTAAGAGTAGATGATTTGCCAGAGGCGTACAAACTACTGAAGGAATGGAGACGCGTACAAGGTAGGAAGCGAGATTTTTTACTTGATTGGGGATATACGAATTCTGCTTTAGAAAGACAATTTCAAATAGGCAGTGACAATATTTTTTCATGGTGTGTGGAAATTGATAATTGCCTGCAAGGATTTGCTATGGCAGGGCCTATTTCCAAAGAAGTTGCTTCTTTTTTCATAATTAAAACTAATTTACGTATTGATGGGTTATCTGAATATTTGAGATGGAAGGTTTGTGGAGAGCTTCAAGGGTTCAAATACTTGAATGATGCAGGAGACCTATGTCTTCCCGGTTTACGGCAACATAAAGTAAAAATGAGACCAATTGGATTTAACAAGGTAAGTTCCGTAAAGCTGTTCCTGTAAAACTGAACAGCTTTACGGATAGAAAATTATCTTCCGTACGTCGAAATATTTTCTTCTTCTTTAGTCATCATCTCAAGTAAAACAGGCTGTCCTGAATTAGAGATTTCTACGGCTCTTTTGATAGCTGGAGCTATCTCAGCAGGGTCACTTATTCTCTCCCCATGAGCCCCTAGGCTTTTTGCTGTATCTGAATATATTCCTCCGAGCTCGTTGCTTTTCCAGTGTTCAGTTGCATGAGGAAGCATTGAAGAATAATGAGTCATCACACCATTATTTAGCACGATAGTGATTGTTCCTAGTCCTGATCTTGCTGCTGTTTCTATATCAAGCCCGGCCATACCAAAAGCGGCGTCACCCATTACGTTAATTGTGTGTTTTTCAGGAGCTGCTAGTTTAGCCCCTAGAGTAAGACCTAGTCCGTATCCAAGCTGTGTGGATTTCCCCCAGCCTATATATGACCTTGGTGTCAAAGCAGGCCAAAATGGAACAAGCTGGTTGCGCGGATAGCCAGAATCATGAGTTACTATTGCGTTTCTTGGATCTATGTTTGTCATTAATTCGTGGAAAACTCGATATGGGCTCATCGGTGTTTCATTTGAAGTTAATCTTGGCCCCCATTCATCCATGAATTCCTTTTTGATTTCCGAAATTTTTGCCTTCACCCCATTTACATCTCCCCTCCCATGTTCACCAAGCTGACTTTTGGCCTCCTCAATTAATTGCTGTACAACTAATTTTGCGTCCCCAACGGCACCGTATTGCACTCTATAATCTCTGTTGAGGTCTTCTGCAGTGTTGGTAACCTGAGCCTTTATTGCGTCATCTGGCATGGGAGCCGTGAAACTGGATATTGCAAAACTAGTTCCTATGCCGAGTACAAAATCTGTTGCTTGTAGGAAACGGTCCACCATCAACGTTCCAGTGTTACCGCCTGTGCCAAGAGCCAATTCATGGTCTTCTGGGAATGCGCTCTTGCCTGCCAGAGTTGTCATTACAGGGACATTTACTAACTCAGCAAATTCGACTAATTCTTCGGTTGCTTCAGCATAAAGGCTTCCCTGTCCAGCGTTTATGACAGGGTTCTTAGCTTTAAGGAGCGCGGCTACTATGTCGCGGACATCTTCATTGGCTGCTAAGGATTTATGAGTTTTTGAAGGTGTGTAGTTTTCAATGTCTGATGGGACCTCGGATTGTCCGACATCTCCTGGTAACTCAAGCAAAACCGGGCCAGGCCTTCCGTTTCTGATATGTGTGAAGGCTCTACTGACCATCTCTGGTATCCGCCTAACGGTATTTATTCGGCCTGCCCATTTAGTTATGTGTTGATAGTTCGGTACAGAGTCAAATCCAGGATGCACCCCGACTCTACCTTCAGAAGCCCCTCCAGGAATTACTAGCATTGGAACATTATCAGCGAAGGCTTGAGCTACACCACCAAAGGCATTTTCTGAACCTGGCCCACTTTGCATAGTGAAAACGCCAATTTTGTTGCCGTTGTTGATACGACTATAGGCGTCAGCCATGTTTACTCCAGCCCTTTCTTGCCTACACATAACAGGGCGAATACCTTCTGAGGAGCAGGCATCAATTAGAGATTGTGCTGGAAAGCACGAAATCCATTCAATACCTTCTTCTTTCAACAGTTTAGCCATTAACTGATCGCCATTCATTAAAAACTCCTAATTAATAATTTAAAAATATCGCTTATTTCCGTATAAATTTTTGAATCCTTCGACCTTCCAAAACTTCTCCGACGTATATGTTACTTTGTGAGTCTACTGCTATTCCATGGGGTGCAACGAAGCTTCCTGGGCTATGACTGCTTTCATCTCCCCATCTCGACAGTAAGTTTCCTTCCTTATCCAATATGGATATTCTGTGCTGCAGTTCAGAGACGTAAGCTTCTCCGTCTTTTCCAAATGTGATATCTGTTGGTTGTTTAAAACCCGACCATATAAATAGAAATATTCCTTCTTGATCTGTGAATTGAATCCTGTGATTTTCTCTGTCACAAATAGCCAGTCTCCCTTCTCCGTCTATCGCAATTCCGTGTGGTAGATGAAAATCCATAGGATTTGATTTACCTGCTTCCCCCCACGTGTCTATAAGTGAGCCGTCAGAAGTAAACCTATGGAAACGGGAGTTCCCATATCCATCTGATACGAAAATGTCCCCCTCATCATTAACGGCTACTCCGGTTGGCATGTTGAATGGCCCAGCTGGGTTTGGTACAACCATTAAGTCACCTTCATATCCAGTATCAGAAGGAATTCCCTTTTGCCCTAAAGTAAGTAGTAGTTCTTGCTGTGGGCTATATTTCAGCACAACGTGATCGTCGCGGTCTGCAAAATAAAAATTCCCATCTGGACCGATGTGCATTCCGTGTGGATTTGCAAAGGAAACGTCCCATGATTGTTTGAATTCTCCATCACTGGTAAAGATCATGACTTGATGTGAACTTCTGTTGAATAGGTATACATCGTCGTTGTGATCTACGGCAACTCCGGCAACTTGATTAAATTCATACCCCTCAGGTAAATTGCCCCAATTTTTGTCAACTTCATATGTGTAATCGCCTGAACCGAAAGTCATGATATTCCTCCATCTAAAGTGTCAAAGTCCCAATATCTATGCATACTGTAGGTTTTTTGCAGGAGGTTGGTCAAGAATTAGTCACTCAAATTATGGATGCAACGATTCGATAGCAGCATTTTGTCCAGCAATTTTTCCAAATACAGCTCCAGCCATTAATCCGGATCCCCCGGGGTAGTTATTGTAGAATAAGCCTCCAACCAGTTCTCCTGCTGCATAGAGACCAGGTATTGGTTCATCTGAAGTGTCTTGTACCTGAGATTTTGAATTAATTTTTAGTCCGCCAAATGTGAAAGTTATTCCACATGTAACTGCATATCCCCTATAAGGAGGAGTATCAATGGTTTGTGCCCAGTTTGATTTAGGAGGATCAATCCCAATAGTTTTTTTCCCATCTAACACTGTGGGATTGAATAACCCAGGTTGAACAGCCTCATTGAAAGTGGAGATGGTTTCTGTAAGATTTTGGAGATTTATATCTAATCCAATGGCGAGATCTTCTATTGTGTCGGCCTCAACCATCGATACTTCTTTAATGAAGTACTCATCCCTTAATAAATCTATGGCCTTTTGATCAAAAAGTTGGAAAGCCACTCGCTGAGGCTGATTTAAGATTTCTCTTCCATATTTTGCGTAAGTGTAATTTCGAAAATCCGCTCCTTCGTCAACGAATCTTTTGCCATCTAAATTCACTATCAATCCAAATGGATAGGAATGTTTTTGAAATAAATCAGCGACATTTCGATCACCATGCCTGGGAGAATTTAAATCCCATGCAACAGCATGGCACCCACTCCAATGGCCAAAAGATTGAGCTCCTACATCCAGGGCCATATTTATGCCATCACCAGTATTAAACTGGGTTCCTCTAACCTTCGCAAGTTCCCATCCCGGGCCCAAATACCTTGTACGCATTTCTTGATTTGCTTCAAATCCTCCACAGGCTAAGACTACAGATTTACAACTTATGTCTTTGTATCCAGAAGGGCTTTTTACTCGTATTTTATCGATTGCTCCATTGTCGTTTCTGACCAGAGATGTGGCCCCTGTCTCATACATGATATCTATTTCATTCTGTTCGGATATTTCGAATAGTCGATCGGATAGCCCTTTACCTCCGCCTACAGCCTCCACTATCAAACCGCCCCAGAATTTAAATTTGCCTTCATGTTTGAATGATTGCCTGCCATAAGCAAGTACAAGTGGAACCCCTTTTTCCCTCATCCACATCATCGTAGGAAGTGATTCTGAGGTTAAAGTTTGCAATATGTTTGGATCAGATAGTCCTTCAGTAACTCTCATGACATCTGAATAAAATTCAGATTGACCATAACTGCCTACGTCTATATCATCCTTCTCTTTGTCAGTTAAATCTGGTAAAAGTTGAGCTATATCTCCTATTCCGTCGTATGCGAACCTGAACAATCCACCAGTAAAAAATGAATTACCTCCTCGGAGATGAATAGGTGCCTTTTCCAAAACCAATACCCTTGCACCGTTTTCAGAAGCCGACAAAGCTGCATTTAGCGCTGCGCTTCCTGCTCCGACCACAACCACATCGTAGATTTCATTTGTTGTCATTTCTTAGCCTTTCTTGATCAAGTATTTAGTTTTTTAGGTGGCTGAAAAATCCATAATGGAATTTTAGCTCATTGATGCTTGGTTTATTTTAATTACAAATGGCGAAGGATGAGTGCGCAGAAAGTTATTTGTGGATGTACAATCACCTCACGTACTATGAAAATAATGCATATAAGAACCTGGAGGCATCACTGTGAAAGTTTTAATCGGAGCTTTGATAACAGATAAATTTAAACAAGATCTTATCAACGAATTTTCAAATCTTGAATTCTTATTTGGTGAAACAGAGCAAGAGGAAATAGAACTTGTAGCTGATGCCGATATTTATATGGGAAATATCACTAGAGAAATATTCTTAGCTTCTCGGAAAATAAGATGGATACAATGTCCAGGAACAGGAATAGATAAAATTTTGAGTATACCTGAGATAATCGACAGTGATGTCGTAGTCACCAATTCCAAAGGCCCACATACCGAGCCAATGGCTGACCATGGGATATCGATGATGTTGACCTTTGCTCACAGGCTTCGTGACTTGTGGGAAGACCAAAAACAACGCAAATGGGATTTGCCATATTACGATGAAAAGATGATAGAACTTAATGGCAGTACCATGGGAATTCTTGGGGTTGGAGGGATCGGGTCTGCAGTTGCAAGGCGTGCATCTGCATTTGGCATTAATGTTTATGGTGTGGATGTAGATCCAAATGCTGGTGGGCCGGAGGTCAAAGAAATATGGGGTACAGATCGGCTTAATGAACTTTTGGCAATATCTGATTGGTTTGTAGTGTCTGTACCATACACTTCGGAAACCGACAATATACTAGATAGGAATCGACTAACACATTTGAAAAATGGAGGGCGATTGATTGTATTATCCAGGGGTGGAATCGTTAATCAATCTGCTGTTTTAGATTTATTAGATAACGGTCCCATAGCTGGAGCTGGATTTGATGTTACGGATATTGAACCCCTTCCTAAAACTGACCCACTATGGGAGCATCCAGAAGTTTTAATTTCTCCCCACGTTTCTGCTCTAACGACCGAAATGTGGGATGGACGGAGAGAAATATTTAAAGAGAATCTTAGAAGATATATCGCTAACGAACCATTTATTTATGTCTGTGATAAGACAGCTGGATATTAGTTATTTATAATCGGGCAGTCATGTTTTATTTATAACTAATTTTTTTGATTGATCTATCTCTGATTGTAGTGCTACCATTTTAGATCGTTCTTCTAACGATATAAGACTGGGTTTGTTTTATGTACTTCAATGTGGCAGGACTACTAATGAAGTCTAGTGGATACCAAGTGCTGGAAACATTAGACGACGAGCTGAAATTTGACTGGGCTTTAGAGAAAAAGGCTGGGGTGAAGGGTTCTGTGGTGATTATACGGACAGACTCAGGTGTATGGGTAAGCGGTGATATTAATGTAGATCTATATTTTGATTGTTCCCGTTGTTTGACCTGTGCCAGTCAGCTTGTTAATTTTCAGATTGAAGAAGAATACCTTCCTTACCGAGATATTAACACTGGTAGGTTAATAATTGAATCAGAGGAATATGATGGATTCAGGATTGATGATGACAATATTCTTGATTTAACCGAGGCTGTAAGGCAGTATAGTTCAGTCTCATCCCCAGTAAATCCACTGTGTGATGTTGATTGTAAGGGGCTTTGCCCTCATTGTGGGTCAAACTTAAATAAAATAACATGTCGATGTAAAATTAATATACAGGACCGAAGATGGGGTCCTTTGTTAGACTTATTGCAATAAAGTTATTGGATATAAAAAGGATTTAAAATCATGCCTCCACTTCCCAAAAAGAAACATTCGAGAAAAAGAAAGGGTGGAAGGAACGCACATAATGGCATAAAACAGGTTTCATTATCTACATGCCCTCAATGCCATGGCCCCAGAATGCCTCACAGAGCTTGCGATGTCTGTGGAACATATAACGGGCGAGAAGTATCACCTTCTGAGCAACAGACAGTGTAGCGTTTTGCTTGGTCTAAAAATAATTAAGACTCTTTATAAGGAAAACGGATGAGCACGAGCGAAAAACTGCAGCTAAATGCAGCTTTCATTTTCCCTGGTCAGGGAGCGCAAGCTGTGGGAATGGGGGCTGACCTCTATGAAAAATCTGAAGCCGCCCGACTGGTTTTTAGAAAAGTTGATGAAGCTTTGGGCAGAGAATTGTCGACAGTAATGTTTGAAGGACCCGAAGAGGAATTGAGAGAAACGAAGAATGCTCAGCCTGGCATATTCGCCGTGAGCATTGCATGTATGGCGGCTTTGGAAGAAAATTTGCAAGGTTCCCGAATGCCTGTTCCAATTATGACGGCTGGCCACAGTCTTGGTGAATATACTGCTTTGGTTGCTTCTGGGGTGGCGGATGTCATGGAAGCCGTGTTGTTAGTTGAAAAACGTGGGGAGCTAATGCAAGAAGCGTGCGACACGAATCCTGGCACCATGGCAGCGGTCTTAGGAATGGAAGAGGAACGCCTTGCTGAAATCGTGAATGCAACTGGTGCTTACATTTCAAACGTCAACACTGGAGACCAGATCGTTATAAGTGGCTCTTTGGAATCAGTTGAGCAAGCAATGGTGATGGCTGCAGAGCGAGGTGCCAAAAGAGTTATTCCACTAAAAGTTGGTGGAGCGTTTCATTCGGGATTGATGAAGCCAGCGCAGAGTGGTCTCATTGAGGCCTTAGAAAAAGCAAATTTACATAACGGGAATATACCAATTGTTGCCAATTGTACGGCGCAGCCTATCTCTACGGCAGATGAAATCAGAAAGGAATTATCTGACCAAATTGTAGGATGTGTACAATGGAAAAAATCCATACAATTTATGATTAAGTCAGGAGTAACTGATTTTTATGAAATAGGTCCAGGTAGAGCTTTGAGCGGAATGGTTAAGAAAATCGATCGTTCTGTAGAGGTGCATTCCCTGGCTGATATGGAAGGGGTCGAGTTTTTAGCTGCCAGAAGTTAGAAATTAGGTAGGGGATTTATGCTCGAATACAGGGCTGTTGCGAACCGTAGAGATTGTAGAGTATTAGCCTTGCAAGTTCTATTTGAGTCAGATCTTGTAAGACATCGGACGAGCTTTGTTACTAACAGGATGCTTCAAAATACCGCTATTTCTCCTGATTTAAGAAAGTTTGCTATTGAGCTCATCAAAAATGTACTTGAAAACCTAGCAGAAGTAGATAATATAATCACCGGCCATGCAAATGATTGGCCGATAAATCAGATAGCTGTTGTCGATTTGAATATATTGAGGATGGCTATTTCAGAGATCGTATGGGGTAAGGGCGCACCCTCAGGAGCAGTGATAAACGAAGCTATTGAGCTTTCAAAGGTTTTTGGTTCGGAGAGGTCATCACGTTTCGTGAATGGAGTGTTGGGGTCGTTTATGAAGAGCCGTAATATAAGTTAAAATTAAGGAAATAATGGAGGAAACGAGAATGTCACTTATAGAAAGAGTACAAGCCGTGGTGGCTGAAAAACTAAGTGTTGATGAGTCTGAGGTTGTACCTAGTGCTTCTTTTACTGAAGACCTTAATGCAGATTCTTTAGATTTAGTTGAATTAATTATGGCGTTTGAAGAGGAGTTTTCAACGGATGACGTGGACATCGAAATATCAGATGAGGATGCAGAAGGGATAACGACAGTTCAGGCAGCCATTGATTACCTTCAGGATAATGGAGTT
>CEOQ01021901.1_pt1 | contig 17577 bp, 13 predicted proteins | sample 361351 | NCBI WGS metagenome assembly CEOQ01 (sample SAMEA2619907, study PRJEB7988) | marine metagenome | biome: marine biome (ENVO:00000447); feature: deep chlorophyll maximum layer (ENVO:xxxxxxxx); material: "saline water (ENVO:00002010), including plankton (ENVO:xxxxxxxx)" | depth 60 m | reverse complement strand
CATGAGGACCACGTAGTTCTAGGCACAACCATTGAGACGCTATCCGGTCTGAGGACTCACTTCGGCCCCGACTCTTTGGTCACGGCCGGAAATGCATCAGGGGTAGTTGACGGAGCGGCCGCGGTGGTGGTGAAGTCCGCCTCCAGAGCCGAGTCTGATGGGGACGAGCCCCTTTCCCGGATCGTATCTTGGGGTGTTGTCGGCCTGGAGCCCAGCATCATGGCTTACGGGCCAGTCCCATCCAGCATCAAGGCAATCGAGAAGGCGGGCCTCTCCGTGGAGGACATCGACCTCTGGGAGATAAACGAGGCATTCGCCGGACAAGCGGTCGCTTGCATCAAGGACCTCGGCATCGACTATGACAGGGTAAATGTGAATGGCGGTGCAGTCGGACTGGGTCACCCTCTGGCTGCAACGGGAACGAGGTTGGTCCTGACTCTCTCTCACGAGTTGAAGAGGGGAGGCGGCAGGTACGGAGTCGCTACCGCATGCATCGGGGGCGGCCAGGGAATCGCCCTAGTCATCGAATCGGTCTGATTCTCCAGAACTTCCAGTCGGAGGGGTTATCCCCTATCGAAATGGACGATATCCATGGCCCACATACCCGGCACCGGACACCCAACACCGAAGAGAAGCCTCGCAAAGACAGTTTCCTGGAGAACGATTGGAACGCTAGATACCATAATCATCACCAGGTTAGTGACAGGAAGCTGGTCTGCAGGAGCGGCAGTAGGAGTAACGGAACTTTTCACAAAGATGTTCCTGTACTACCTGCATGAGAGAGGATGGAGCTGGAGCGACTGGGGATTGGAAGATGTCGAACCCATCGACCCATCTTCAATTCCGGTAGCCCCTCCCGCATAGAAAAACAGGCAAACTCAGGATTAGGGACCGCTTAGGTTAATTGCCACGTGCTAGGCCGGCGCGATGATATGGCGATGGGTATGTACACTAGGGAACGCGTCCTTGCGAAGACATTTGCTTGGAGAATAATTGCAACTTTGACAGGTGCGGCAGTTGCTGGACTCCTTACAGGGGAGATAGAGACGGCGGGATGGTTCATCGTAATCGAGTTCCCATTGAAGATGGGATTCTACTACGTCCACGAGAGGGTCTGGGAAGCAGTGGATTGGGGCGTAACTGATTCCGCGGTTCCGATTACTCAGGAATGAACCAGTGCTCCTTCCTCGGAGGCAGGGGCCTGTTCATCCACAGAGGCCGCCTCTCGTTACGGGGATGTTTCTCCCTCTCCTTGGCCATCTCGTTCCATTTCTTGTAGTACTCGAATGACTTGCCGGTATCCACCTCGACGTCACCGTACCTCTCACCATCTGCAGGCCTGGATATCCGGACCTTCTGCAGCCAGCAGTGGGCACCGCTAATTGGGTCGGGCTGAACGGCGTGCGTGATGTTCTGGTGCACACCCCCGTCCCTCCACCATACCCTATTGGTATCGGGGTCTTCTGACTCCCACGGACGAACTCCCGAGGTGGTCCTCATCCTCATCTTGCCCCCACCCAAGTCCTCTATCTCTACCTCGTTTGTCATGTAGCGGTTGCCTGAGTCCTGCTTCCTCCTCCATCGTCCTATGTGGTGAGAGCAACCGATGACCCCTGGCTTGATCCCCTCGGTCACCCAAACCTTGTCGATGAACCAGCCGATCTCCGTCTCGACCTTCAGGAGGCTCCCCTCCTCTACCCCGAGCTTGGCCGCGTCGCTGGGATGGACCCAGAGGGGGTTCCTGTGGCCGATCTCAGCCAGCCACTTGGCGTTGGCAGAGCGGGAGTGGATGTGCTGGGGCAGTCGGAAGTTGGGGAGCAGGCAGTACTCATCCTCCCCCTGTAGGTTGTCAGGGTGAACGTGGCTCATCACCCGGTAGTGGGGGATGGAATGCTCTGGGTATCCGAACTCAACCATGCTCTTCGAGTAGATCTCCTGCTTGCCGCTTGGGGTCGGCCAACCCTCTTCCTCGTGCTTATTGTAGGTCGCCTCCTCGATCTGGAAGGCACCGTGCTTCCTCATGTAGCCAAGTGGATCGGTACCCTCTGCCTCCGCGGCCTCGGGTAGCCCGGGCACCCTCTCGAACATGTACTGGTAGTACTCGTCGATCGTTATTTTCTCACCATCCCTGTAAGGGCTCATGAAGTGCTCCCTGATCCCCATGGTCCCGTCGTCTATCCTCCAAGATAGCTCGTTCCAGAACTCGTCCTCTTCCCATACCTCGCCGGGGTTGACCTCGTGCGTGAATTCGACCTCCCTGCCCTCTCTCCGGGCGTACTCCCTCAGCACCGGCTGCCTGAACGCGACCCACTTGCCCGAGCTTGTGGCGTATGAGTTCACGTCGTGCCTCTCGGATGCGTGCCCCATCGGTAGGACGTAGTCTGCGAAGAAGGCAGTCTCGTTCCATGTCGGAGTCAGTGCCACGTGGCATCCTATGGCTTGCTTGTTCTGGAGCATCTCGATCCAGGAGAAGCCGTCCGGGTAAGTCCATACGGGGTTGAAAACCCTGGTGAAATAAACGTCCATAGAACCCCTGCCGTCCTTGATCAGATGAGGTAGAATGTGACTCATCTCGTAGTGAGATAGCGTGTACTCTGGCGGGAAGTGTAGCTCGTTCCATCCGTCAGGGTCCGGGGGGACGTCGAAGAGTTCGGGCTTGAACTTGGACCAAGAGTTGGGCGAGGTCCCCCCCTCGGTCCCCACGCTGCCAGTGAGGACGTTTAGCAAGTGCAGGGTTCTGCTGACCTGCCACCCACCCAAGTTCCCTATAGCAGCGGCCCTCCAGACATGGGTTGCTAGGCGGCTCCCAGCGTTGGCGACTATTTCCCCGACCTCGATTACCTGCTCGACAGGAATCCTGCACTCATTCGCCGCGAACTCTGGGGTGTACTGGGAGTACTCCTGCTTGAGAAGCTCGATGAACCTCTGGAACGACCTCTCCTCCCTTGGGTGTTCCGCCTCCAACCACTCCTCCCAGTTAACCCAGTTCTTTAGGAAGTCACTGTCGAATAGGCCCTTCTCCAGGATCATGCTTGCCCATGATAGGAAAAGGGCAGGCTCAGAGCCGGGCCACGTCGGCAGCCAGTGGTCGGCCATTGCCGCAGTGTTGGACAGGCGGGGATCTATTACGATCAACTTGGCTCCATCCATCATTCCCTCTAGTATTCTCTGGGCGTGCGGATTGAAGTAGTGGCCAGTCTCCAAGTGGGAGGAAGTTAGCAGGATTACCTTGGCGTTTGCGTGGTCTGGTGAAGGCCTGTCATGGCGGTGCCATAGTGCGTATCCTGTCCTCGCTCCGGCGGAGCAGATGTTGGTGTGGCTGTTGTGGCCATCTACCCCCCATGCCTTCAGGACCCTGTTGGTGTAGCCCTCATGACCAGGCCGTCCTACGTGGTAGACTACCTTGTCCTTGGCCCCTGTTTTGAGGGACTCCCTGATCTTGGTGGAAATTTCGTCAAGTGCCTGCTCCCAGGAAATCTCCTCCCATCCCCCTTCTCCCCTCGGGCCGACCCTCTTCATCGGGCGAAGTATCCTCTCTGTATCGTTGATCTGGTTGATCGTGGCTGGTCCCTTGGCGCAGTTTCTGCCCCTGCTCCCAGGGTGATGGGGATTCCCCTCGAATTTTGTGACCTTCCCAGACCCCTTGTCGACGTAGGCAAGCAGTCCGCACGCAGACTCGCAGTTGAAGCAGGTCGTCGGGACGAGTGAGTAGCGCCTCTCGACCATCCTTGGCCATTCGTTTGCATCGAGCTCGACGTGATCGTGCCACTCATCTGGTTTGGGGAATGGCCTCAGTTGGCTCGTCGCCCCACTGGCCTTCTCCCTATCCAGGTTAGGTATTATTCGAAGGCGCTGAGCCATGTCCTCGATGAATGTCCTACCCAATCAAACACCTCACAGCAACGGCTCCATCTGGGGCTTCACAACCAGCCTATTGTCGTGGACTAGAATCCCTGTTAGAATAACCGTCCCAACCAAAATCGCCAGTGGGTCCATGAGGGCCATTGGGAAGAAAACCGCAGCCCCGATTAGCAGGGTCTCGATCAGGAACTTGGCAGGAAGCAGTGTGTCTTCGGACCAAGACCTCCCTTTGGCCTGCCCAAGAAGCCAGGCCGTGTAGACTCCGGTTAGCAATGCAAGGGGCACTCCCGCTATCGCCAGGTAGACGATAAACGAGCGATCAAGATCCAGAAGTAGAACGCCGATGCTGAGGGCTAGAATCCCTCCGTACCCTGAGAGGACGTAGGCGCCCTTGACCAGCCACGAGTCCCAATTGGGCCTCAGAATGACGTACAGGAACCTATCCGGTCTGTCGAGGTCGATAACTAGCAGAAGCCCCGTCAGGGCAAGGAAAGCAATGCCCACCCCCAGCGTCATCGCCCAAAGGTCGTCACTCATCTCCACCATTCCGCTCAACATTGCAAGTACGGCTACTACGTAGGTCCCTGACGCGATTCCCTTGGTCCAGATGTATGCCGATACCTCCCATCCCCAGAGGACCCCCTTGCTCGGTTGGTCGTATGATCTCTTTGCGGAACCAGATTCGTCAGCCAGCCTTTCCATGACGTCCCGGATTATTGCCTGGTCCCTGGGGGCCGACTTCCTCGCCTTCTTTTCGAGGGCTAGCTGTACGATCATTGACTGCGTGTCCGCCTCGCCGAGTCTGCTTTCTGCATATTTCGCGAAGTGCCCGACTCCGAACGCCTGATCAGTCCACATCCCGTAGCCAGTTACGTCAGTTGCAGCGGGGTCCAGCATCTCCTCGCTCGCTTCGATGTAGTATACGTTGGGGATAGTTCCCGACTCCGGCTTCCTTACAGTCGTGTTCTGCGTGGAAACGATCTCCGATATCTTGGACGATGGGTCATCCAGGTCCCCCGAGACGATAGATTCCGTGGGGCAGACGATTACGCATGCGGGCTCGTATGAGTTCTCCACCCTATGGGCGCAGTAGTTGCATTTCGCAGCAGTCCCCTTGTTTGGGTCGATGTATAGGGCATCGTATGGGCATGCTTGCATGCATGACTTGCATCCGATGCACCTCTCATCGTCAAAGTCAACGATTCCGTCGGCTCTCGTGAATAGGGCCGTGGTGGGACAAATGGTCGTGCAGGGGGCATCCTCGCAGTGGTTGCACCTGTGGACGCTGAACTCACGGGTCGAATCGGGGTATGAGCCCTTTTCGATGTATTTCACGTGGGTCCTGTTGACTCCTATTGGCACGTCGTGTTCCGATTTGCAGGCAACGGTGCATGCATGGCAACCGATGCACGTCCTATTGTCGATTACGAATCCATAGTTTGCCATTCTAACCCCTACGAAGGGGCTTCGGTGGAAAATGATTCTGTGGCTCCTTTCAAAGCAGAATTCCGATAATCGCGCCCCCTGCAAGCCACGCTCCTGCACTCGAGCCGAGGTTTCCAAGGGCTGTGACCATCAGAACCCTGCCTACTTTGTTCTTCCAGAACAATGACACCTCGTCGAGCTTCAGGAAGTCCTGGGCGTCCTTCCCAGTAGGTGGGGAGACCTTCAGTTGGGTGTACCCGGCGAACCACCCTGCTGCCAAGGTCGGGTTGAGGGATGTGATTGGGGACATCGCTGCCCCCACCAGAATCGAAAGCGGATGGCCCCTAGCAATCATGATACCCACTCCTGCGCAAATTGCATTCAGGACCAACCAAGTCTTGGCCGTCTGCTTGAGCTGCTCGATTTGGCCATTGTATGCCATCCATGCCACTGCGCCGAAGAGCAGCAGCGGAATCATGGCCAAAACGACCTTTGGCCACACTGATTTCTTCGGCTCTCGGCCTAGTTCAGCCAGCCTTCCCGTCGTTTCCACCGAAGGCTCAGAGAGCTGCTCTATGACTCCGCTCAAGTGACCCACCCCGACAACTGCCATGACCTTGCCCTTGCCCCTAATCTGCTGGATCCTTCCTGCTAGGAAGGCATCCCTTTCGTCAATCAGGACCTCGCCAGCCCCTGGGGCAACCTCCCTAGCATCCTCCATCAGATTGCTAAGCAGGTCCGAGTCACCTAGGACCTCATCGATCGATAGGTCATCGTCATCGTCATCCCACAGCAATGCATTCATGACCCTGTACTTCTCGATAATTCCCATCCTTTTCCAAGCCCTCCTCAGGGTAATTACTACGTCACGGTCGATCAACTCGATTGGAACCCCCGCCTCCTCTGCGGCCCTCACTGCTGCAAGAAGCTCCGCCCCCGGCTTCTCCCCGGATGAAACACCCATCTTCCTCTGTTGAGCCGCCAGAGCGGACTGGAGGAGTATCATGGACGACCTACCCTCTTTGATTATCTTCAGTAGATCCTCCGAGTCCAACTGCTCCGGCTCTTTCAATGAGTCAAGCCTTGATTGGCAAAGCTCGACGGCTACTACGTCAGGCTCCCAGGACTCTATCTGTTCGAGAACCAGCTCGACGGATTCGCTGCTTACGTGGGCAGTGCCGACAATTCTTAGGTTCTCATCGACCTGAATCACATTCCTTCGCACGCTCTCCATTGGGTCACCTCAGTGCAGACATAGCAGTATACAGGTCGGAGTGATCAGCGACGTCATGAACCCTAATGATATCCACTCCTTTCTCGGGAGCCATAGCGGCTACGCCCAGCGAGCCAGCCAGCCTTTCCCCCGAGGACTCCCTCCCAAGAAGGTCCCTGAACATGCTCTTCCGGCTAACCCCCCACATTAGGGGCATGCCCTCCAGGGGGACGACTTCGGTTCCCGCAGACAGTAGTGCAAGGTTGTGCTCCAGAGTCTTCCCGAATCCTATGCCGGGGTCGACGATGATGGACGATGGTTCTGCCCCAGAGTTGATGAGATGCTTGGAAGCGTCAGATAGGGCATCCCGAACCTCACCAACGACGTCCCCATATCGGGGATTTTCCTGCATGTTCTCCGGTAGCCCCTTCATGTGCATTAGGCAAACAGGGCACTCATAATCGAGAATCACTTCCGCCATGCCGGGGTCTCCCAAGGCCGAGACATCGTTGATCATGTCGGCCCCGGCCTCCAGAGATTTTCTGGCAACTTCAGCCCTCCTAGTGTCTACCGAAATGCAGACATCTGGCAATTCAGCCCTGATCTCTTCTATGGCCGGAATGACCCTGCCCAGCTCTCCTCCGATGCTGACTGATTCTGCACCCGGGCGTGTCGACTCGCCGCCCACGTCAATCCACGATGCCCCCTCCTCTACCATTGCCGCTGCTACAGAAGCGGCCCTGGCTCCATCGGGACTTCTAGAGTCGGCGTGGAAAGAGTCGGGAGTGACGTTGACTACCCCCATTATCCTTGGAAATCCGCCCTCCCGGCGATTCAGCATGGGTCGCCAGTCGGCCATCTGGCTCCTGCAAGCGACGATTGCTTTATGATGTGACGGAGGGGCAATCGGGCGATGGTTCTGGGCGAGGATGAATTGCAGGAGGGCCTTCAGGCACAGACTCCGCAGGAATCTGAGCAATCCCACCACCCCGAGACTCTATTCATTCTGGAGTCGATTGTACAGAGGTTAAAACCCAGGGACGCCCATCATGTAAGGGACATGATTACCGAAAGGGGGAGGATATCTGGGGCCCTATTCATTTCCAGCCTGCTATTCTGGTGGATTGCCATAAGCAAGGGTTCCGAGAGGATGAACGACTCCGAGATTCCAGAGTCATTACTGGGCTCATTCGATTTTCAGTCAGTAAGCGTGATCGTGCCAATTCTGGTCGTGGCTGCGACTTTATTCACCGTCGTAGGGAGGGAGAAGGGAAACACGACCCTTTCGCAAGTAGGAGGGGGGCTCGCTGTCCTGTCTCTATTCTACATAATCGAGCCAGTTCTATTCGGATACAATGAGGTGGAAGGGGGAAATGCACTGTTCGCATCGGGAAGGCTGGTTATTCTTGCAGTGATGGTCGGATTTGCGTCGCATTTCATGTTCGATGCAATGCTGCTGCAATGGGTCAGGGCTAGCATGCTAAACATGGGGATCGAGGTATTCCCGACTTCTAGCGAGCAATCCTTCGAGGGTCATGCTGATGAGGCCCCTCCCTACGCATGATGTCATGGAAGGAGCAGAACCTGCCAAGATTTCAGTCCTAAGGCTCGGCCATAGGAGGGAGAGGGATAAGAGGATCACATCGCATCTCGGACTTACTGCCAGAGCCTTCGGAGCGGATCGAATTGTCCTTTCTGGTGAGGAGGACCCCTCTGCTCTGGAGACATGGGAGTCCGTTACTCGGAGATTTGGTGGTCATTTCAAGAGTAGTTACGAACCGAAGCCTATGTCATGGCTCCGTTCCAAATCCAAGTCTGGAGATGCAACTATTGTCCATCTAACGATGTATGGGGAGCCTTGGAGGGACTGCATTCCGAAAGTTCCGAGGGAGAAGGAAGTAATTGTGGTGGTCGGTGGAACGAAGGTTCCCGCCGAAACATTCGAAATAGCCGATTTCAATGTCTCAGTGGGGAACCAGCCACACTCCGAGGTTGCGGCATTGGCGGTTTTCCTGGATGAATGGGTGGGGCCTCTCGATGAGACTTCTAGATTCCGAGGCAGTGAGATTGAGGTTTTGCCATCGCCAAAGGGAAAGGTCGTCATCAATCATGAAGAAGAATGACTAAGTCCAATTTTTCCATTCAACACTGTCAATGTTCAAGAGCCTTACTTGGGCAGCGTTGCTGATGTCGGAGACTGCTGGCGGTAGGGGATTCTCCCCCGGAGCCGGAGTTGCTGGCGTCGACTCTGCCCCTTCGTTTCCCGACGCTGCCGACGCTTTGCTCGATTCGGGCCCATCTGAACACCCTAGCGGGTCCCGCGGCTTGCTGATTTTAGCCGATGGAACGAGGTTCGAAGGACGCCTATTCGGTGCCGAGGTAATTGCCGAGGGCGAATTGGTCTTCACCACTGGCATGTGCGGCTACCAGGAGAGCCTGACGGACCCCTCTTTCGCGGGACAGGTACTGACATTCACCTACCCACTTCTCGGAAATTATGGGGTTATTCCTGGAATCTCAGAGTCATCATCCGTCCACCCCAGGGGCGTGGTATGCCGCCAGCATATGCATACGCCCGACCATAGGGACTCAATTGGCAGTGTCCATGATCTATTGCTGGCCCACAACGTTCCAGGTATCGAGGGGGTGGATACCAGGGCCCTGACCCGTAGGGTAAGGGAGCATGGAACGGTCCTCTGCGTCTTCGGTCCCGCAGAGAAAGAGTCAGAGATGAACACAATCCTGGAGGAATTGACACCTCCAGATGCCGACGATCTCGTTGGCCAGGTCACAACCCAGTCCCCCGTGCTGCTAAACCCAGGTGCAGAGGATTCAGATGGTCGCAGGCTTCCGAGGATCGCAGCAATAGACTGCGGCATCAAGTACAACATTCTCAGGGAACTATGCAGACGGTTCGAGGTCGTTTGGTGCCCTGCAACTATGGGTATCGAGGAGATTCTTCGGGACTGGTCGCCCGATGCACTCTTCGCCTCTAACGGACCGGGCGACCCAGCTCATCCCGGAGCCGCTACTGAAGCAAGGAGAACGCTGGCTTCCGCGGTGAGGAAAGGCATGCCTGTGATGGGCATATGCTTGGGCCACCAACTCATGGGCCTAGCCGCCGGACTAAGGACGTACAAGCTTCGATACGGTCACAGAGGGGCAAATCAACCCGTCATGGATATGGAGACAGGGAGGGTCCACATCACAAGCCAGAACCACGGCTTTGCAGTCGAGGACCCGGTAAAGGGAATGTTAGCACCTCATCCGAGCGGGGCTCATTCGGAATCTGGAGACAATGTATTGGGGGCAGACTTCCGAGTAAGGCATGTGAACTCAAATGATGGGACAGTAGAGGGTCTAGATCTAGTGGGAAAGCCCGCGTTCACAATCCAGTTTCACCCCGAGGCCTGCCCCGGACCCCATGATGCCTCCTCACTATTCGACAGGTTCCAAGGCATGGTCGAAGAACAGTTGACCAAGGCCCATGCGACCATCGAAGCCAAGCGAGGTGGCTCCTGATGCCACGCAGGGACGACCTAAATCGCATAGTAATTCTCGGTAGCGGACCAATAAGAATCGGCCAGGCAGCAGAGTTCGATTTTTCTGGCTCTCAGGCGTGCAGAGCCCTCCGATCAGATGGTTACGAGGTAATTCTGATCAACTCTAACCCTGCAACAATTCAGAATGATCCAGAGATGGCCGATCGCATATACATCGAACCCCTTCTTCCGGAGGTTGTGAAGCGCATAATGGAGAAGGAGAAGCCAGATGCTCTTCTAGCGGGAATGGGGGGCCAGACCGCTCTCAACATAGCCTCGGCCCTAGCGAAGAATGGTACATTGGACGAACTCGGAGTCGAACTAATCGGTTGCAATTTGGCCGCAATCGACGAGGCCGAGGACAGGGATCTGTTCAAGCGAGTTTGCGAGGAGATAGACCTCCCGGTATGCAAGGCTACTGCATGCGACTCCATAGAAGAAGTGATCAAAGCGGCCGAGGAACTCGGTTCATTTCCCCTGCTGATCAGACCAGCATTCACTCTGGGTGGACTTGGTGGAGGCACAGCGTTCAACATGGGGGAACTTGTAGAGATTGCCAGTCAGGGAATTCTTCACTCTGCGATTGGTCAGGTACTGATTGAGGAGAGCATCCTTGGTTGGCAAGAACATGAGTACGAGGTCATGAGGGACGGTTCAGACAATGCGATTATCGTCTGCACAATGGAGAACATCGATCCAATGGGAATCCACACTGGGGAGTCAATAGTAGTGGCACCGCAGCAGACCCTATCTGACAGGGACCACCAGATGCTTCGCGATGCAGCTCTCAAGCTAATTAGGAGACTTAACATCAAAGGGGGGTGCAATGTCCAGTTTGCTGTAGACCAGTCAACTGGCGATTACAGAGTCATCGAAGTAAACCCTCGTGTATCCCGTTCTTCTGCACTTGCATCAAAGGCTACCGGATACCCAATTGCTAGGATGGCCGCATTGATTGCTGTCGGATATACCTTGGATGAACTGCCCAACCCAATTACTGGTGAGGGTACAACTGCGGCATTCGAACCAACGTTGGACTACTGCGTAGTGAAGATTCCTCGTTGGCCATTTGACAAGTTCCGCACTGCTGACAGGAGGCTTGGAACGTCAATGAAATCCACGGGAGAGGTGATGGCCATTGGACGCAGTTTCGAGGAGGCCTGCTTGAAGGCATGGGCCAGTCTCGAGTACGGGAAGCCACATCCGAGGCCCCTGACGATGTCTGACGCATCAGATGGGGAGACGATGGATGAGAGAGCCGCTGAGCACCTGCCTACAGCGCTTCTAGAGGACTGGCTCCGAGTAGCCACCGACAGGAGGCTAAGCGCTGTAATTGAGGCCCTTAGGAGGGGCTACTCAAATGAAGACGTTCGTGACCTAACTGGCGGGATGACCAGGTGGTTCATCACCCGTTTTGAGAGGATTGCCGCCATTGAAACAGAAATCCGTGCAGCCGGGGAGATTGGGATGAAGCCGGCCGATATCCCCGAGCGCGAACTCCGCTCTTGGAAGGGAGCCGGATTCACAGATCTGCATATTGCCGATGCATTGGCTGGCTTTCCACAAAGCGGATTCAAGAGTCTACCTGCTGGGGCGGATGAGACAGCGGTTAGGCTTAGGAGGCACGAACTCAGAATACACCCTCGCTACCGCATGGTCGACTCCTGTGCCGCAGAGTTTGCTGCAGTGACTCCATACTACTACTCGACATATGAAGGGGGTTCCGCTGAATTGGGAATCGACTTCGTCCCCGGGCTGGCCTCATCAACTAAGCAGCGGATTGCGGTAGTCGGCTCGGGCCCGATAAGAATCGGCCAGGGGATAGAGTTCGACTATGGGTGCGTTCATGCCGCTGGGGCAATACAGGACCTTGGGCACGAGGCAATAATAATCAACAATAATCCAGAGACTGTTTCCACAGACTTTGATACCAGCGATCGTTTGTATTTCGACCCCCTGACTCTAGAATCAGTTGAAGAAGTGCTGCTTAGGGAGGATGCTAATGGGATACTTTTGCAGTTCGGAGGCCAGACTGCAATCAACCTGGCACTGCCTCTAGCAGATGAGATACCGCATCTTTCAGAGATGGGGCTGGACTTGATGATAGAAGGTACATCCCCCGAGTCAGTAGACGAGGCAAGCGACAGAGAGCGCTTCGAGGAGTTTGCCCTCCGCTGTGGGTTGAGGATGCCCGACGGGGCTACTGCAACCAGCCCAGATGGGGTCAGGCAGGCTGCAAACGAGATTGGCTATCCTGTATTGATCAGGCCCTCCTATGTCCTCGGAGGACGTGGGATGGAGATTCTGTCAAACTACAAGCAACTGGAGTCATACATGAGCGAGGCCTACCTGTCATCTGACAGGCCCCTTCTGATTGACAAGTACCTAGGAAACGCGATGGAGTTGGATGTCGATGCCGTATGCGATGGCGAGTCTGTCCTAATTGGGGCTATTATGGAACATTTGGAAGAGGCCGGCATTCATTCTGGTGACTCTACCTGCTTCATCCCTCCACAAAACGTCTCTATCGATCTACTCAACCAGGTCGAAGAGTGGACAACCATCATTGGCCTCGAGCTAGGAATCAGGGGATGCTTCAACATACAGTTTGCGATCCATGAGAACTTACTATACGTCCTGGAAGTAAATCCTCGTGGCTCTCGAACTTTCCCCTTTGTGGCCAAGTCTACAGGAATCCCACTTGCTAGGATAGCGGCTAGGGTCGCTTTGGGGGAGCGTCTTTCTGACCTCGATATTCCAAAGCCTCAGACCGATGCAGTATGCGTCAAGGCTCCAGTTTTCCCATTCATCAAGCTCCGTGGTTTGGATCCCGCCCCCGGTCCCGAAATGAAGTCTACTGGGGAGGTCATGGGTTCGCATGTCAGGGCCTCAGCAGCCTACCTAAAGGCACGGCTAGCAACTGAGTTGCCAGTACCCACCGAGGGAGGGGTATACATCACTGTGAAGGACGAAGACAAGCATGCTATGATTCCTCTCGCAGAGAGGCTACAGGAGATGGGCTTCACCCTTTATGCTACTCGTGGCACCTCTAGGGTCCTACGCGGCGTTGGAGGATTGGAAATACAGACGTGTTACAGGATCGCTGAGGGCAGATCACCAGACGCCCTTGATTTGATGAGGCAAGGCAAGATCCATCTGATAATCAACACCCCACGGTCAACCGGAGGTGCTGTCCTCGACGGCAACATGATGCGAAGGCTTGCAGTAGAGCTGAATATACCATTCGTAACTACTATGGCAGGTGCAATGATGGAGGTCGAGGCTATAGATGAGGCCAGACGGGGCATGCCTGAACCACGACTACTTAGAATCAAGTCGCTCTGATTTTCAGATGCTTCCTGTCGAAATTGTACTATCCAATATCATGGCCGACATGCTCAGTCCCCTCGTCCCAACATTCGTGACCCTCGTCGAAGACGGCACCTTCTGAGGTCAAACAAGGATGGTGGTTAGTGAAAACGTCGTCATGAGTCAGCCATGGCCTAACAATCCAAGCGTGAACCATCCAGAAGTCATCCAATACGACGTTTTCTCCTCCTCTATTTTCGCAGATGCGGTCTTCCAGATCCCCTCCGAGAACCAGAATTTCCTCGATTTGGAAGCATAGGGAAACGTGTCGATGCCACCAGTCATTCCCGCCAGTGAAACCCTCCGGGGGACTATCGGGGGAACTCCGGACTAGCCATGCGAATCCCACCAGTACGGAATCCGAGTCCTCTCCTGAATACATCAGAAACTCCGGACGGGAGTGATTGAATTCCGTATCCAGGTATGTTCCGCGGAAATGAGGCAGATCGACGTTGAAGTCATCATCCGACATCCTGAAGTCACCGAGCATCGCATGATGCGTCCCCATTCCGTTTGTGTATCCTACAACCATGTGGTATCCTGCTTCCTCCGCATCGCCTAGTGTCGGCCACTGGGATGACCACTCTATAGCGTCCTGGAACTCGCCGGTCAGCAACTCGCACTCTTCATCCGTCAGGACTCCCTTTTCCATGCCATTGTATGCGGGATCGACATGGTGCCCCCCTATGCCCGTGGAGTTGCACCACCAAGGGGTAGTTCCGGGGACATAGCCGCTGAGGGGGCAGTCAACCTCCCCATCGCCATCTAAGTCCCCACAGATCCCCTCTTCCACTAGGTCGATAAACTCCTCTTCATCTTCGATCCACTGCTTTTCAGACTCATCGGTGACAGGGTCATCTGTTACGGCCTCATCCATGGCAACACAACCCGTCATCGGAACAACCAGCAGGAGCAATGTCACCGGAAGCACCCAAACCCTCATGGTTGCCATTAGCCGAACATTTGCCAATAAATCAATCCCAATGTTGTCCTTGTTGGATGAAATTGGAACTATTCCCCGGGACCACGCTCAAGCGGATGGCCCCTGCCCCTGATCTCATCTTCACATACCCTATGGTAGAGTTCCATATCTAGGTTTGAATGCACTTCGAAAAGGGCCCTCTCTTCTTCGGAAACTGGTAGCTTCATTTTTAGGAGGTATTTGATGGCCGAGAACAACCTAAGCCTTCTCAGTAGGCGAGCAAGAGTCCAGAGGTTTCCAAAGGTTGAGTGCGAGTCGACATTCTTCTTCTCCCACCCCAGGGCTTCGAATAGGTGCATCCCCAGATCTCCATCTCTGTCGGTGACAATCACCAAGTCAAAGAGCAGCAAATTGTCCAAGGCATCAGCTAGTTCCCCATGTCCCAGGGAATCCTTGTTGGCGCCTAATTTGTTAGCGAAAATCCTGATTAGGAGATTGTCCATTTTGATTCTGTGTTCTTCGTTAAAATATCCGGTCAACGTTGATGAATCGGCATATCCGAGATAGTAGTCGTAGTTGAAATTGGAGATCAATCTGCTCCAAGGTTCCCTAATGCAAGTAACCAGAAATACCCTTGGATCATCACAAAGAGCGCTATAGTTTGGCGCTCCCCATTCCGTTGCCACGAATGAAACGCCCCTGGTCTCGCACTCATCGACGAAATCACCGACCCCCTCCTCGTCGAAGTCCCAAATGGGGATCAGTTCCCCGTCCTCAGTGCAGGGGTTTCCGTTCTCGTGAATGGGGAACAGAGTTTCCCCATTGGCAACGGCCTGGTTTACTATGGTGCTGCCAGCAGCCTTGTGAACGTGCTGGAACCAAACTAGTCTGTACATTCGCCTCGTTTTGTCGTGCGGGAGACTGTATTTCACTATCTTGTTGTGGAGGGGTAAATTTCGGCAAATGTGGGACTCTGGTTCGTGATGTTGCCTAGGACTACAGGACGACCCCATCTGGTAACTCGGTGGAGATGTTCTCGAAGAACCCGATGTCATCCCTCAGGTATTCCCTAACCAGTTCTTCGAAATCGGGCCCCAATTGGGGCTTATCTGCAGGTACGTGCTTCCAACCCTTCCTTCTTATTGGGTCAAGCAAGGCACGTCTTAGGGTTCTGCTGGGCATCAGCAAACGGGCCACGGCAAAGGCCCATCCCGGGGGCTTTCTTAGGAAACGCCTCAAGGGGGCGTTTGATAACTTCCCTCTAACGTTCTTTGTCGAAGGATTCCTTGGCATTCCTTCTGCGCTAATGCCCAACCACCCCCCTAGGCTCTCAAGCACTCGATTGGGATCTTCCGCTAGAGATGGGAGCCTCACTACTCTGACTCTCTCGTGACCGATTTCTGTTACCCATTTCCTGACAAATCTTGAGAATCGGGGGTAAGTCAGGAAAAGCCAGGTCTCAGGATTGTCCAGATCGGGCTCCCAGTCCTGATCCTGCATCATTCCGAGAAGCTCCTCGAAAGTGGTATTGTAATCCTCGGACTTCCACATCTGGGCGTATAGGCTTACTAACAGGTCTACAGGATCCCTTAGTGTAATGATCACCCTGGCTTCAGGCATTAGGTCTCGAACCTTTTCTAGGGCGCCTTCCGAATAGAGGTGTTGAGGGGACTTGTCGATAATCCACTTCTCCCCCCTGTGGTGGTCAATGTCGGCCTCATGCGGAAGTAATAGTGTCCCTCTTGGTTTGAAGGGCGAGACGGGAAACTCTGCTGGACCCGAAATCAGGAATCCGCTTTCTACGGCATCAGAACCTGCTCTGGCCCATGGGTGGTAGATTTCCGAGTGCCTTCTCAGCCACATCAGTAGGGACGTAGTCCCTGACTTTGGGGCCCCGACCAACAACAAGTTGGGCTTGGGATTGATGGCTCTCATGACTCTGCGCGGGCGTGATGATGTTAAGTCCTAACTGGGGGTGCCCTTTCAACATCGGGAGTATTCTCTTGCAAGGGAGACAAAATCTTCCCTTTCCATCTCCCCAATGATGGTAGCTGCCCTGGGTCCGAATTGGCGGCCAAGTAGGGCCAAGTAAAGTGCAATGTACCCATCTCTGCTTGGAATATCGATTTTTTCGAATGCTTCTCTGATGCACTTTTCTATGGCTTCGTAGTTCCATTCGCAATCTCCCATTGTCGAGGAAAGCTCCCCTAGTAAGTCAACCCCCTTTTCACTAATCTCTTCACGGATTTCATCCCTAGCCTCAGTGAGGATTCTGATTCGCCCGTCTTCTGGAAAGTGATCCCCTCCAATCCAGTTTCTCATCTTTGAGAGCCTCCCAACAAGTGATTCTGAAGGCTCTCCAGTTACATGTCCAGATTTCCTTAGCGAATCCCAGACGCCCTCGTCTGTATTCTTAATCTGTGTTAGGAACGATAGGTGGCCGAAGGAGACGCCGCCAATAGAGTCCGATGGATTCGCGCCCCTTTCTAATTGGCTCATCCTTATTGCACCGTTTTGCGTTTGGACTGCTATCTTCTGCCGCTTGCTCATCCCCTCATTTTCTAATGGGGGATTTGCAACGAGCCTCTCGTACTCTTCAGCCACGCGGAAAAGAGAGGCTCCTGTGTCGAAATCTATGTGGCGGCCCATTTTGCTACGGGCGATAACGAACCGCATTATTTCGGGAGGTACTAGTCCTAAAGCCTCCATTGGCCCAACAGTCACCCCGGATGAACTAGACATCGCACCCATCCCCTTGAGCTGTATCCACTCATAGGTAATTTTGTCTGGAGGGTTTCCACCAAGTAACCTGCAGATGGGAATTCCCGTGTCATAGCTCCCACCTGAGGCTCCGTGGTCCTTCCCAGCTGGCTCGCATGTGATTCCATGGATGATCCACCTTGCTGCCCAGTCTATCCTCCATGGCAATTTCCCGTCTCCCTTCCGGATGTCGGACCTCCCCTCGACTCCGTTACTGTCGACCCATGACACGAATGGCTTCTCGTATCCAGTGACCTTTACTCCGTCCATGCTTCCACTGGAGTCGCGGGGATTGTACGGGAACCAGTCTTCATCGAGTTCTCTGCCCGATATTTTCTCTATTATTTCCCGGATCTCTCCCCTCATTGATATGGCGTTGTCTATGCTCTCTGCGAAACCACCGGATTCGTACGTCTCGTGGTTCATCACAACCTTGGGACTCACTCCTATCTGGCTCAGTGCTTCTAGGAATGGCCCGAGGAAGT
>CEOQ01060913.1_pt1 | contig 17636 bp, 20 predicted proteins | sample 361351 | NCBI WGS metagenome assembly CEOQ01 (sample SAMEA2619907, study PRJEB7988) | marine metagenome | biome: marine biome (ENVO:00000447); feature: deep chlorophyll maximum layer (ENVO:xxxxxxxx); material: "saline water (ENVO:00002010), including plankton (ENVO:xxxxxxxx)" | depth 60 m | reverse complement strand
CCATCCCAGTGAGCATGGGATCCTTGTTTTGCATGGGTTTGATATGCATGCCGTGGGTAACCGCGGTGCTGACCATGTTCCAGCAAGCCTCAATCAAAAAAATGCGAGGTCGCGTGATGAGTCTTTATGTGATCGCTATCAACACATTCCCGTTGGGATGGCTGTTCGGAGGTGCTGTAGCTGAATGGCTAGGTAATGAACAAGCATTGATAATCAGCGCTGCATTTGGAACGCCGGTAGCCGGCCTAGCTTTAATATTTTCGAAAGAACTTAGGCGAGCTTAGTAAACATCATTCAGCAAATGACTCGATATCTATACCATCAACAATCTCCATAGCGAAAACAATTTCAAGAGGTTACTATCGAGCCGCTCCTGTCAATCATCTGCTATATGGCAGTAGCCACTAAATAAGAACGGGACTGAATAATAAGCTGGTTTAACACTATGAAAATTACAAAAGTTACACCATTGATGTTGGATCGCTATCTGTTGGTAAAAATCGACACCGATTCAGGCATCAGCGGGTTAGGTGAATCGGGAGCATGGGGTTACCTCGAAGCGTCGAAATCAGCCATTGAGAAATACGGGCGTTACCTAGTTGGTCAGGATCCACTCCGTATAGAACATCATTGGCAATATATGTACCGATTCTCACACTTCAGAGGTGCAGCGATAATGGGAGCACTAAGTGCCATCGATATTGCACTTTGGGACATCATGGGTAAACATTTCGACACCCCAGTCCATCAGCTTTTAGGTGGCAAAGTTCGAGACAAGGCACGTGTCTACTATCACGTGTTTGGTGACACAACACAGGTTCTGACTGAAGGAATCGTCAACGCAAAAAAACAGGGATTCACAGCAGTCGGCCACTTAACCCCATTCTTAGATGAAAAACTCGATGTGCCTTACTTCAAAACACATGCTGACAAGATCGGTGATGCAATCGATACTGTCCGAGGTTATAGAGAAGCAGTCGGCACTGGTGTGGATCTATGCATAGAAATCCACCGTCGCATGACTCCTACTGAGGCGGTGCAACTAGGCCTTGGGATTGAAGAATTCCATCCCTATTTCTTTGAAGATCCCGTTACGCCAGATAACTTCGACGAAATGGCGTATGTGGCGGACAAAATTAACATCCCGATCGCGACCGGAGAACGATTCTCATCAATATGGGAATTCGAGATGGCATTATCTCGCAACGCCGTACAATACGTTCGCCCCGATGTCTGTCTGGTTGGTGGTATCTCTGGAGCACGGAAAATCTCCGCGCTCGCTGAAGCACGACACGTAGGCGTTGTTCCACATAATCCTCTTTCTCCAGTATCCACAGCAGCGTGCTTACAGATCGCGGCTACAGCTCCCAACTTCGCACTTCAGGAATACCCTATCGGAGAAGATGTTGCGCCAAAAAACGATATGGTGACAGGGATGGCACAGCATGACGGTAATGGCTACCTGACAATATCTGATGCACCAGGAATTGGACTCGAACTAAAACCAGATGCCATAGAAAAGTGCCCTGAAACACCACGAGAAGTTGTCACACGTCTCCACGCCGACGGTTCGGTAATCGACCAATAAAAGAAACGTTGGGCTTGCAACCAATTTATAAGCGATCTTGGTTGAATGAAGTTCTCCCCGTTATAAAACAACAGAGTAGCCATGCGGTATTTTTTGAACTAAACACCAAGCTCGTGAATTATTTAAAACATACTGACACCCAATACTTTTTCATTTATCCATTACTCCAAGGAAAACATCATGCCTATACCAACTTCTAATCCCATCATCGTTGCCCCGAGCCCAACACCATTCAAAGCAGACGATTCGATCGATCATGCAGCTATCGAACGCAACGTCGAAAAATGGTTGAAAACACCGCTATCGGGCTTTGTCTTAAATTCCGAAAACGGTGAAGAACAATTTCTGTCTGAAACCGAACGACTTGACATCGTTCGCACCGTCAACAACGCCCGAAACGGTCAAAAGTTCATCATAGGAGGAGTCGATAGTTCATCGGTTTCCGATTCTGTACGCACCGCAGAAGCTTTAGTCGACTCCGGAGCGGAGATGATCCGTATACGAATCCCTCGCTTAACCAACTTCGTTACAAGTTACTTCGAGCAAGTTGTGCCACGAGTCCCCGTACCCGTCGTCATCATTCATCAAATGGCGCCTGGCACATTCGCTGGTGGAGATGCTCCGATCGGAGAAAAAGCTGAAGTCATCGGTGAGCTTGTCGATATAGACAATGTATATGGATACATCGCGTCGGGTAATGTTCGATTCGAAGCTCGTGTACGTAACTTCGTCACTACAAAGAAGCCGTTCTGGCTTGGAAACGGACTTCTCCTACTAGCGATGAGTGCCATTGGAGCGAATGGTGCATGTCTTATGTTCGGAAATGTTGCTCCAGCAGAGTGTCACCAGATTATTTCAAGTGTGATGAATGGCGATTTGGCATTCGCTCAAGCGATTCACAGTCGAATCGTAGAAGCCGATCACCAGATTCTCGATCGTGGTGCAGCAGGCATCAAGGCTGCCCTAGATTTGCTTGGATACGACGGCGGTGCACCACGGCTACCCAACCGTTCGATTTCAAATGAAGAGCGGGACATCATAAAAGCAGCAATGAAGCATGCTCAGTTGATTTAACTTGCATGGTTACCATATGGACCAACCCCCATCAATTCGGATTTCTTGTCCCGTAATCCATCCCCCAGCATCCGATGCTAATAACGCGAGACTGCCCTTTAGGTCCTCAGATAAACCGGTCCGCTGAAGCGGGATCATCTTGCGGAAGGTTTCAATTTGATCAACATTGGTATCAATTCGAGGAATTTGACCTGGTGAGATGCAATTAACTGTAATCCCATATTCTCCAAATTCCGCAGCTAACGCTCTCGTAAGATTGAGTACGCCACCTTTAGCCGCTAAATATGGAGGACCTGAACGCTTGAATTCGGAGTTATAGATTCGGGTATCCATCGAAAGGGTCGCTCCTATCGATCCCAAAGTAATAATCGATCCACGTTTTTCGGGGATCATGACTCTGCTCGCACATTGGGCCGTTATATACGTCCCCGTCAAATTTAAATCCAATGTTCGCTTGAATTCATCGATGTCGCCATTAGGAGGGTAACTCGTTGTAAATGAGCCGCCCGCATTGCAAACAGCAATATCAAGCCGACCGTTCTCGACCATCACACGCTCTACCAAAGCATCGACTTGCGCCTCATCAGTAACATCACAACCCACCCCGACGACATCCAATCCTCTGCCTCGTAAAACCTCCGCAACCTCATCACAAAGTCGTGCTCTGCGAGAAGCAATGTAAACCTTCGCTCCTAAATCACACAGAGCCTCAGTAAAAGCAGTCCCAAGGTGTGTCCCACCTCCGGTAACAATGGCCGTTCTATCGGTCAGGTCAAATAATTCCTGTATCGTCTTAATCATTTCGACATCTCGAATCGATGTCGTAGCTTAACTGTCCGCTCAGATGGCTCGTACCAACCCTGTTCAGCGTACTGATCAGTATGTAGATAACACTGCACACGAACTTCGTCGCTGCCATCAGTGAAAGTAAATAAACGGCTCATGGGAATTGAATTACGTTTGCCGTGGTATCTAGTTATTGCCGACACATTCACAAAATTCGCACCCCATTTACGCTCTATATGAGTCCGACCACCAGTTGTATCATCGGGATGGGTATGAGTATGTGCACCGAGCCACAAATCTATCGCGGGTTCATTCTTGGCCAGATAATCCTCTATACGACCAGAGTCCTTCTGACCACCTACCCAATATATGAACGATGAGCCTGGTGCTCCTCCATCCGGCATGCGTCCATGATAGCCCTGATCACAACCCTCACCCAATCCTGATGCGACGGTAGTTTCCTTAACCATATGATGGTGAGCAGTGACAACAATCTTATGTTTGTTGTCCGATACCTTTTGAACCCACCACTGAAACGTCTCTTCTGAAATAGCACCAGCGGGATATCCACCAAAATCGCCCCTACCGATAGGTGGACCACCGTCATTTCGGTCAGCAAGCATCAAAAAAACTATATTGCCGACTTCAAATGAATAATTTTCCCACGTCCCTGTGGTTGGATATGGTCTCTTGGCATTATGGACTTGCGAAAATTCCGGGTTACTGCCAGTAGGGTCTATCCATTTCTTAAACCACCACTGCGTTGGCTCTTCTGCACCAGAAGCGTCATGGTTTCCAATCACGTCATAGAAATGCTCACGGCCATGATGTTTAGCAGAAGCATATTGAGAAACAACAAGCTCACCTTCATCATCGTCGGGTGGCAACTGAGATCCTGAGAAATCACCGAGGTTCAAAGCAATATCGAAGCCCCCTGATTGCTCGGGGCGATTCGGCCAGGATTCAGCATGCTGGATCACCTCTTCAAGCGAACGTCTGCCAAATTTTATATCGGTCCCAACATGGGTGTCAGAAAGTGCCCACAGGCGTAAAGTATTAGACAAAAATAATCACCTCTTCAGAATTACACTCGACCGAAAACCAAACCGACCAACATCATATCTCCAGCTACTTCCGGTGTATCGATCAAATAGGATGTCTCAGTTATCAACGTGCTGACAAATTCAGCGTATACTCCCCGCCCAATACCATATTTAAAACAAATCATAAAAGGACTTATGAGGCGTGCCAGCAATAACAAACGTTGAATTCAGACGCTTCTCAGCGAATCACCACAATGCTCAGCGTAACTGGCTGTTGGTCATATTAAACACTGACAATCCGAATATTTCTGGTATTGGCGATGCATCACCCATGGAAGACGATGATCTCGTAATGGCCATGATCGAAGCGATGGTACATAAGCATCTATCCGGTAAAGACCCTCTAGAATCTGAAGTACATTGGACAAATCTGTATCAAGATTTCCAGGCACGAGGCGGACGGATAGCATCAACGGCCCTTTCAGGGATTGACATAGCGTTATGGGATCTTAAAGGTAAGCTTCTAGACCAACCAGTATGGAAGTTATTAGGTGGCGCTCACAGAAAAAAAATTCGAGTTTACGCAAATGGTTGGTATACCAACCCCGGCACACCAGAACAAAACGCAGAAGAAGCAAAGATCGTCATCGACAAGGGCTACACTGCCCTTAAGTTCGACCCGTTCGGCCAAGACAACTTCTATAAATTATCACTCGAAGAATCTCAGTTAGCCGAAGACCGCGTCGCCGCTGTCAGAGAATCTGTCGGACCATTTGTTGACATACTCGTTGAAGCACACGCCAAGTTCAACGTAATGAATGCAATTCAAATAGGAAAACGCCTCGAAGAATACCGACCACTTTTTTACGAAGAGCCAGTATCTCAAGAACGGGTCTCCGAACTAGTGGAGGTTCGAAATAAGGTCAACATACCCATAGCAACCGGCGAACGTCTCTACACTAAATTTCCATTCGCAGAAATAGTCGACAAACATGCCGTTGACGTGCTTCAGCCAGACATAGCAAATGCCGGTGGCATCACTGAGTTAAAGAAAATCGCTATCATCGCAGAAGCAAAACATATAACAATGGCTCCGCACAACGTATGCTCTCCTGTCGGAGCAATGGCAGAAATGCACCTTGATGCGTCGATAATCAATTTCGAAATTCAGGAGTATCATGCTGAGTTTTACACTGAACACTATTTCACCGTTCTAAACGGGTTTATCCGCCAAGAAAATGGTTACGTCGAGCTCACTGATGCACCCGGCTTAGGACTTGAACTCAATGAAAAAGAAATCGCAGCGCACCCGCCTCTAGCAAAAGTAAGCTCGGCTGGAGGCAGAATAAGAGGAATCTAATGGCTGCAAAACTTGTTCTTCGACGGTGTAAACCACCTAGATCGTACAAATATTCAGTCAACGGAAAATTAGATATTCACAACAACGTATTTGAAAAACGACCAAGTAAGTCGAATTCTATAAAAAATAATTCCATCGACAGGAGACCTTCGTGATGATCAACAACACTATTATTGAGGCTAATAAACAAGGCCGAAAAGCTACAGTTTTCGCACTTGCCCATCCGGCTTTGTACATGATCGAAATGGCTGCACATGTCGACTTCGATGCGATCTCGATAGATGGCGAACATGGCGGCTTCCCCGAAGAGGCGATCGACGATATATGTCGTACTGCAAACGGGTACGGAATGTCGGTAATCGCACGAGTTCCAGACAATGCTGCTTACCAGATCAATCTGTATCTCGACCGCGGAATTCAAGGAGTTACCGGCCCTCACATTAACTCAGGTGAAGAAGCCCAGGCGCTGGCCGATGCATGTCTCTTTCCAGTCGAAGGCAAACGATCGTGGGGCGGGGGCAGAGGTACAGAATTCAATGATCAGACCGTTCTAGATGAAAAGTACGGGGGCAAGCTCGGATTCGCCAAATGGTCAAATGAAAATATGCTGGTAGTTGCACAAATAGAGGACAAAAAGGCATGGGATAACCTCGACGATATCCTTGCGGTCCCCGGCCTTACCGGTGTGACAGGTGGGCCACACGATTTCGCTCAATCACTCGGTCATCCTGGGCAACCGAATCATCCAGATCGCATTGCTGCCACGCTCGATGTCGAGTCTCGAGCACGAGCTGCAGGTAAGACGGCCGGTGGCGATCTAACGACGGGTATTGGTATCGCGGAGTTGATGTTGGGAGAAGCGCGCGCTTTCGTAGCAGCACACAAGAATGACAAAATAAATTCATGAATGTCGGCTAACCCGCATCAGCCCGTTCTCAGTATTCAACCTGATCGATCAATTGCACAAAGAGTTCGGGGCGTTTTATCCATATAAATAATGGGTAATTGGACTTAATGAGCCTTAACTCGACACGCGTACAAAATCTGCGCTATGACCTTCTTGTCATAAACAACATTCAATTAAACCTGATGCAAAGGATAAACAAACCCAACCTGTTCCTAACCTAAGATAGGATTACAACTATGGGCAACGATACGATCCCGGAAAGCGGCAAAAAAACTCGCACCGGCAATACACAGATATCCAACAACCTTTCACTCGAGAATGGCCAGCTATTACCAGGCGAACGGGTAATAGCTGAACTTAGATCAGATAATGGCGGCGAATTTCAGCTCACTCACAACAGGATCATATATAACCGAGAGTCACGATCAACGGTTGTATATTCATCGATCCAAATGCAAGATATTTCGTCAATCCAGATCTTCAAACGCCCAAGAGCCCGTCGAAGTGCTATATGGGGCATTATTGGATTATGCAGTGCGATCGTCGTCTGGCAAGTTATCCCAAATTCCATGTCAGGGATCATAGCTTCACTGGCTGTGGCATTAATTTCACTAATTTTGATAGCAGATTATTGGTTACGTCCAGAAGGAGTTCATATTGAATTCCAAACCATGTCAGGAAAAGTCAGCGGCGAGGTTGGCAATAAGTTATCCGAAGCTGTGCACTTCCTGCAGAAAGTAGAGGACACAAGACGACGCCTGGTACCAAGACGACTTGGGTCTCCCTTTCGCAACTACCCATCCAATCGGCTCTAAACAACGTTCCCAATCCTGAGATTGGGAGTCACATCCAAATACCAGTCATCACGCCGACCAAAGCGATAGTTAATAAGCCCGGCCATAGCTATCATCGCACCATTGTCAGTACAAAACTCAAAAGGTGGTATACCAACAGGAAGCGGCGACTTCTTCACAAGAGTTTCACGCAAAGCTTTGTTGGCAGCCACACCACCTACTAACACTATGCCAGCACAGTCCTCCCGGAGGGCTGCCTCAACTGTTTTGGATACTAATACATCCACAGCCGAATCCTGAAATGCCTTTGCTAGGCCAGCGATGATCGTATGATCAACTTCCTTATCGGAATTATCAGGAGGATATATTCCCAGTGAACGAGCTCGATTCAGCGTAGCTGTTTTAAGCCCACTAAATGAAAAATCATCTGTACCTTTCATCCACGCTCTTGGTAAAGGCTCAATCATCGGAGCATCTCGAGCCACGCGCTGTATTTCAGGACCACCCGGATAACGAAGGCCCATTACACGCGCCGCCTTATCAAAAGCTTCACCTGCAGCATCGTCTCGAGTTTCCCCTAACAACTTGAACTTACCATGATCTTCTAGTAGAACAAGTTCAGTGTGTCCCCCCGATACAATAAGACACATAATTAGTTTTTCACCGACATATTCTTGGAAAGGCTGGAGATCGTTTTCTTGAGTCCTTATCCAAGCCCCATACACATGACCCTCCAAATGATTGACCCCAACCAATGGGACCCCAAGCGCAGATGAAAGAGCTTTCGAGAAATTCAATCCCGTGATTAATGACCCTGCAAGTCCCGGACCGTGTGTAACCCCCACTGCATCAATATCGCTCCAATCAACCCCTGACTCCAAAATAGCCTGTTCACAAACAGGGCGGATATCTAGAACATGCTGACGCGACGCTACTTCCGGGACGATCCCACCGTACCGGGCATGAACATCAACCTGTGTAGCTACCACGTTAGCTAACGCGAAGCCATCCCCGTCAACTACCCCGACGGATGTCTCGTCACAACTTGTTTCGATTCCTAGAATAATCATGCCAATATGTTCAATGTAACGCTAAAGTCAGTGTTTTTCTCAACCCACGGATAGTAATATGCTGAATGGTCAAGGATAAACGTGTCTGGCATTATTAGTATTCACCTAGAAAGCCTAAAAATGCCAAAAGAAAAATTGAAATACTTCTCAAATTAAGTGGACCACAATAGGAGCTTTAAGAATTTGGATTCAAACAATTGGCCGGAATGTATGGCGTGTAACGTAGGAGGGGTTTTGGTGCCTTTGTCTGATTTCGGCGCCCAGGGAGCCCCCGTGCACTATAAGGCTTGGGTCTGCACCAATCCAGAGTGCGATTTCAATTTAAAAATCCGAAATGGCGAGATACATCTAGGCGAGGACATCCATAAAGGCGCTAGGGTCCGTTAGTATTCGTACATGTAATTCAAGCGAACATTGAATTACATAATTCGGAATAGAGATGGTCAAAACACCAATACCTGCTACTGACAAGCCGTTAAGTTTTTCAGTATTAGCGATTTCTGCATATGCAATGGTGCTGTTAGGTGTAGCCCTTATAGTGGCATCCAGCTGGTATTTCTACTCGAGAATGCGCTCAGGGTCAGACGCGGATAAATTCACCTACAGTATTCCAAAAGAATCCCTTGGTAACCACTTAGGCCGATCAATATATGATGGCAAAAAGGTCCCTGTAGAAAGCAAAGACCCCATCCCGTTAACTCAACGAAGAGCTAGTTCAGATCAATTCGCCAATCTCTATCCTGGTGCACTGTTAAATCCAAAGTACTGGTCTCAACCAGAGTGGGCAGGTTCAGATCCATATGGCGGCCCCACCATTCCAGACGAGTTCTTTCCTGTTTTATCGACGGATATTTTCCAAAATTTCAACCCCAATTCAAAAGCAACCGGAATCAGAATTCCTTCTATCAACGTTGACGCAACAGTGGTAGACCTAGGAATTATTGATGTGGCAAATGAAAGGTCTTACGAAACGCCAGACAACACTGTTGGACATATCCCAGAAACACCAAACCCAGGCCAACCAGGAAGGGGTTGGTTTTTTGGCCACCTTGAAAGCTTTACAACAGACGAAGGAAACATATTCAGACATCTCCCTGAAGTAACTGACCTTATCAAAGAAGATCCTGTAGACATTTATCTTCAGACCAGCGATGCAGAGTTCATTTATCGGGTCACAACTACTAGCCAGATGCATGAAGAAAGCCTACAACTCACAGCCTCAAACGATGCTCAAATTACACTAGTAACGTGTTGGCCGCCCCAGGTATATGATCAACGAATACTCGTTAATGCCACCTTGATTGCATACAGGTACTTGTAAACGGTGCCTACGTGAGGAAAGTCCCATTGGCTCGTCATTAATGACAGTAAATTCCTCACCATAATTATCACTTGTGCGCGATCATAATAAAGGAGTTTTTCACACAAAATTCGCCCACAAAAAAAGCAACTTGAGCCAAGTCAATATCTTAATATTGGAAGTCAAATAACAATGGAAACCTACGGGCACTCGTCAGAGGGAACTTCACCTAAGTTCCCTATCGCAAAAGACAAACTGCTACTGTTACTCCTTTCATTAGCTGTCTTGGGCGCCATACTGCAAATCACAGTTGGCGGGGTAGTTCGAGTAACTGGCTCAGGAGATGGCTGCCCAGATTGGCCCACTTGCTATGGGCAATGGATACCACCATTAGATCAACAAACAATCGATAAACTATGGACTGGGTCACCTGCGGCTATACCACGCCCACATAATGTCATATTGGAATATAGTCACCGCTCAATCGGAACATTGCTAGGTCTCACGATCGTGGCTGCAGTTGTACGGCTTTGGCTCCGGCATCGATCAGAATCAGTCGTAGCCTGGCTTGCAAGCGCAGAACTTGGTCTAATCGCGATAGTTGGAATACTAGGAGGTTTGGTTGTGCTGAACGACCTAGATCCAGCAATCCGAACTACGCATCTATTCCTAGCTGAAATCGTAGTCTGCTTAGGCGTATTAGCTTTGGTGGCTGCTTCGCATTCAAGAAATGGATCCATTGGCAAAAGTTCGCGTTGGATCTGGGGGAGAGTGAGTAACGAACACCGGAGTGCACTCAACATCGCCGCGATTGCAGCAATATTGTCTCTGGTCGCCTTACTTTCTGGTTCTTACGCGGTCTGGAAAGAGGCAGGAGCCGTGTGCTCCTCTTGGCCGCTATGCGGACCTGACTTGATCCCAAAATCAGGCCTTCAATGGATTCACATGTCACACAGGTTGTTGTCATTAGCGTCTGTAATGGCAGTACTTTTGGCCGGACACCGCGTATGGCGCCTGCCAAACACCAGTAAAACCCTACGTGGAGCAGCGTTGGGATCAGCTATTCTTATTTTCGCCCAAATGCTCATGGGAGCTGCTAACCCATGGACCGCATTTTCTGTTTGGGCTCGCGCTGCTCACCTAAGCCTAGCCACGGTGGTGTGGATCGATATGGTTTTACTTGTAGCGTTATTACTGCGCCCAGTTTCTAGACACAATCAACATATAGTGCAAACAGACTCGACCCAATCCGTAACTAACGGTTAGGATTCAACAATGACAAATAACGAAACAGCCAATCGGAGATCCTTACTCCCATTGTTCGGGGATTTTTTGGCTCTGACAAAACCCCGAGTGATGTCACTACTTCTTGTTTCAGCCGTGGCAGGCGCATTTCTCGGCGCTCAATCAACGCCTAGTTTGAAAATAATAATAGCGGTGATAGTCGGTGGAGCACTGGCGTCCGGAGGAGCGGCTTCTTTGAATATGGCTTACGAAAGTGAGCTGGACAAAAAAATGGGGCGAACCAAAAATCGTCCCGTCGCTGAAGGCAGAATACAGTTTAATACAGCGATATTTTTCGGGATCATACTCAACGTTGGATCATTCGTAATACTCACACTGATGACCAACATTTTGGCTGCCGGTCTCGCCATCGTTGGGACACTGCTCTACTTTGGTTTGTACACGGTCATACTCAAACGCACAACAACCCAAAATATCGTAATAGGTGGAGCAGCTGGAGCAGTTCCTCCACTCGTGGGTTACGCTGCATCAACAGGTACCCTTGATCTTTCAGCTTGGTATCTATTTGTAATCATATTTTTCTGGACACCCCCACATTTCTGGGCACTGGCCATCATGATTAAAGATGACTACGCTCGAGCAAATATCCCAATGCTGCCTGTGGTTATGGGTATCAGACACACGACTAAGCAGATACTGCTATACACCGTGGTACTTGCTGTATTGACCATTTTATTTGGATTTGTTTCACACGCTTTAGGTTGGATATACACAATTGGATCAGCGTCATTGAATTTAGCTCTGTTTTGGTACGCATATCAATTGTTTAAAGAGCCAAATCGTCCAACAGCCACAAAACTATACAAATACTCATTGCTATATCTAGCATTGTTTTTCTTATTGGTGATGATCGATTCCGTATTGGAATAAGATTCTTCACCCATGTAGTGCTGCCAAGTTAGAATCTAGCCATGGGACTACTGAAAACAACTTTCACTCTTATCGCTGTAATTGCCGGAAGTTATGCGGGCGTTTCTTCAGCAATGGCATCTGGACTGACTCGAACGCCGCGTTATAGACCAGAAAACACCCCGGATTCGGTAGGCCTTTTCTACCAAAATGTAACGTTCACCAGTCGTGGCGGTGAATCGAAACTTTCGGGCTGGATGATACCACCCAGGCCGGATTCGAATTCTCAAGGCACACAAATAAAAAATCACCCATGGATCGTGATGCTACAAGGAAACGACGCAAGCCGTGGCGATCAAAAAATCGGCATGCTTGATATCGCCCATGGCCTGGTAGAACACAAATTTGGGGTGTTAATGTTCGATATGGGTGCCAGAGGAGATTCTCCATCGACCAGAGCATCATCTGGATACTATGAGAGGTTAGATCTTCAGGGCGCATCCGATTATCTTGTCAGCCGAGGATCCGATCGAAACCGAATCGGGGTTTTGGGTTTCTCATTGGGTGGGGCCGTCGCTCTGATGGCAGCTTCAAATCCAAATAATTTTGCGGCCGTGGTATCCGACAGCGCTTTCGCCGATTATTCACTAATGTTCAAAAACGCCTTGAAAGGAATTAAACGCCCCCTTACATTGTGTTTTCCAGGAATGAAATTCATGGCAAAAACTATGTACGGTATTGATATTTCCGATATCTCTCCTGCAAGATCTATAGCGCGATCTGATACACCTGCTCTAATCATTCATGGGGAAGATGACCTTTTAATTTCTGCAGACCACGCCCGACGACTTGGTAGAGCAATCGGAGCCAGCTTCGATGAGATTGATAACGGCAAAGAAACAGTCTGGATTGTCCCGGGCGCAGGACATATGGAAGCCTTCAGAACCCAGCCCGAAACGTACCTTCGAAACGTGATAAATTTCTTCAATACCCATTTGAACCAATAGGTTCCTGGGTACCTTTGTTACAAAAAAGCCGTGAGACTTAATTTACAGGACGGATTGGGCGGCCTTGACGATCTCCGTAAATCCTTCAGGCTCTCGAATCGCCAATTCAGCAAGAGACTTACGATCTAGCTCTATTCCCGCAAGAGCCATCCCATGAATCAAACTAGCATAGTTGATTCCATTTGCTCGAGCTGCGGCGTTAATCCTGATTATTTGAAGTGATCGATTGGTACGTTTTTTCAGTCGCCGATGGGCAGTCGAATATGCTTGTGCGTGAGTTAAAGATTCACGAGCAACACGATATCTTCGACTACGTGCAGCCCTATGCCCACGTGTGGCCTTCAATACGGCTTTATGCCGCCTTCGTGTAGTAGTTCCACCCTTTACCCTAGCCAACTAACCTCTCCTCCGTGAAACGAACTAAGAACCGTGACTCAAGTTCGTACTGAATACAAATATCTGAAAAATTGCTACTAACGCAGTGCACTTATAGCCTGCTTAATCGTCTTAGAAAACGTCTTTGAATCAAGAGCAACCTTTCCGCCAAAAAGGCGTTTGACTCTCGCAGCCTTACGGCGTCGAAAGTGGCTCTTAGGACCCTTTGTTCGTAAAACCCTGCCGGTTCCACTGATGTGGAACCTTTTCTTCGCACCTTTATGGGTTTTCATCTTCGGCATTTTGAGGTATTTCCCATCCTAAACTTTAAACTTACGAACTGCTCATTTATTCAAAGGTTTTTCCGCGTTCATTGTGCGCTAATCATCAGTAGCACTGCTTACCGTACTCGAAACCAATTCTGCTTTTTCCTGCTTTTTTCGTTCTCTTTGCTGGCTTTGCGTAGATGATGGAGCGAGCAATATGCTTAGCACTCGACCTTCCATACCTGGTGGTTTCTCAAGTTTTGCAACCGTAGCGACCCCTTCCGCCACTTTCCTTAAAACCTTCATAGCTATTTCGGGGTGCGCACGCTGCCTCCCTCTAAATCGGACGAAAACCCTGACTTTCGCTCCTTCAGAGAGCAGGTTTTTCGTCACCTTAATTTTCGTTTCGATATCGTTATCCGACATCACAGGACTGAGTCGTACTTCCTTTTGCTTACTGGCACTTCGAGAAACCTTACGAGCCTCTCGCTGTTTCTTTCCTTGTATGTATTTGAAACGACCATAATCGAGAACCCGGCAAACCGGCGGGCTTTGATTAGGTCCAACCTCTACAAGATCTAGACCCTCTCCCTCTGCCATATCAATAGCATCGCGTATTGACATCACAACTGACTCAGTCGAATCCTCGCCACGAATCACACGGACTTCATCAGCCCGAATACGGCGATTTACCCTAAATTCTTTTGCTATGTTCACTCTCCGTAAGACACGCTTAACGGTCAAGCCGTTGAACTGCACTCGAAAAATTTGAGCACGGTTATTATCTGTGTCGCACTGGTGCACCTTCCAATATATCAATCAAGCCATGGATACTCAATTAGAAGCCAATACGATTCTCTACACGATACCGCCTGATCATAACTAGTTACTTCATCCGTCAAAACCCAGTCTTAATGTTAGAATTGGATGAGGTCGACAACGTAATTTGTCTCCGCATTTTCTCACTTTGACAATTCACATCAAACTAACAAAATGAAATTTAGCAACCCCGTTTTATCAGTAGTAATTGGACAGACAAGGTAAATGAACAACCGCTGGATACGAAACAGTTTGTTGTATTTGGTTATCATCGTTGCAGCGATCACCATTTTCTTCATGTTTTCCAACCAACTAGATGACTCCCAAGAAATCGGTATCAACGAAGTCGTCGAGTTAGCAAAAAATAAAAGTGGCTCGTCCAAACTTGAAATCGAAGTTCAAGGTGATTCTCTGACCATAACAGATGGCGTTAGCGTATTCACATCTCGTAAGGAAGAGGGATCAAGCGTTGCAGATCTCCTTAGCAGCGCAGGTGTGGACAACTCAAAATATTCAGTCAGAGTAAAAGGCTCTAGTGGTTTTTCCAACCTGTTCGGGATTTTGATCGGATTCCTTCCACTCATACTGTTCGGCGGAATTCTATTATTCATGATGCGACAAGCTCAGGGTAATAGTAACCAGCAAATGGGATTCGGGCGTAGCAAAGCTCGTATGTTTGTCGGCACGAAGGCAACCGTCACATTTTTCGACGTAGCAGGAGTACCCGAAGCTAAAGAAGAACTGGAAGAAGTTGTTGAGTTTCTAAAATATCCTGAGCGTTTCCAGGCATTGGGCGCAAAAATCCCCTCAGGCGTTTTGTTAGTCGGACCTCCAGGTACCGGTAAGACTTTGTTGGCACGAGCAGTTGCAGGTGAAGCAGGGGTTCCCTTCTTCTCTATTTCGGGTTCTGAATTCGTTGAAATGTTCGTTGGCGTGGGGGCCTCTAGGGTACGTGACCTATTTGAGCAAGCTAAACGTCACGCTCCATGCATAATCTTCGTTGATGAAATAGATGCTGTCGGAAGACATCGTGGTGCAGGCCTCGGCGGCGGTCACGATGAACGCGAACAGACCTTAAACCAAATCCTAGTTGAAATGGACGGCTTCGATTCTGCAACAAATGTAATCGTGATTGCAGCTACTAACCGCCCTGACATACTTGATCCTGCCCTGCTTCGACCGGGTCGGTTTGATCGACGCGTCATACTAGATAGTCCGGACATCCGCGGGCGCACAGCGATCCTAGATGTACACGCCAAGGGCAAGCCGATCGAAAAAAACATCGATCTAGCTGAAATTGCTAAGCAAACTCCGGGTTTCTCAGGCGCCGATCTCGCAAACCTAATCAATGAAGCAGCACTGATGGCAGCGCGAAACAATCAGGGATCTATAAGTTTCGAAAATCTCACTGAATCAATTGATCGTGTATCAATGGGCCCAGCACGTAAAAGTAAGGTCATAAGTGAGAAAGATCGAATGATTACGGCATACCATGAATCTGGACACGCTCTTGTAGCCCACCTGATGCCGGGCGGATCACCTATCGGTAAGATATCGATAATAGCGAGAGGTCAGGCTGGTGGATTTACCAGATGGCAGCAGGAAGATAAATCTTACGCGTCTCAAGAGCAACTTGAAGCTCAAATCGCTGCAGCTATGGGTGGAAGAGCTGCAGAGGTTATGAAAGTTGGAGACGTCACGACTGGTGCCTCTAATGACTTTGAACAAGCTACTGGTATTGCGCGTGAAATGGTAATGCGTCTAGGTATGAGCGAAAAGCTGTCTAATCGATCTTTTGGTAAGAGACACGGAGGAACAGTTTTCCTTGGACGAGAGATGTCAGAAGAACGGGATTATTCACTGAAAACTGAAAGTATCATCGACGATGAAATCAATCGCATATTATTGCAGGGTGAAGAAGCGGCCAACAAACTACTGAAGAAACACGATAAAGAACTCGAAGCAATTGCCAGTTTCTTATTGGAGCACGAAACAATAGATTCCGATCAGTTCGTAGCGATTATTGATGGCAAAGACCCCTTGCTAGCTAGCCCGATGGTCACCGACACACCAAGTTCTTCCGATGATCCACCAATGCCAACCAATGAATCTGAAAACGAATTATCGGATGGCGCAGATCCAGAACCTCAAGTCACGTAGGGGTGATGGGAATCAAAAAGGCTTTAAGAAGAAACGGCGCTAGATGCGCCGTTTCTTCTTAAAGCCTTAACGCAAATACTAATTCCAAAAAAATAATGAACACAATCTTCAACGGTAAGCACTGGTCAATTCAGAGATTCATCTCTGGATTCGCAAACAATGCCTTCTTGATCACATGTAAGCAGACCAATAAGTCTGTAATCATTGATACGCCCGCCAACCCAACAGCACTGATAAGGGCAGCAAAAAACACCGAAGTGACCGCAATCTTAATAACCCATGGTCATCGTGATCACGTTGAGGGATTCATGAATGTCTCAACACATTTCAAAGTGCCAGTAGGTATAGGGATTGCAGATAAGGAATCACTACCAACTTCAGCCCAAACCTCGATCAATTTTGCTACAAACCCCCGACTAGAAATTGGGAATATTATTATTCAGGCTGTCGCTACACCTGGACACACCCAGGGTTCAACTTGCTTTATTGTCCGGCCGAATAATAACAATGAACATGCCCATATTTTCAGTGGCGATACTTTATTCCCCGGTGGGCCAGGAAAATCGACCTCGCACGAACGATTAATTCAAATGATTGACTCAATTAAAACGCATATATTCACCCTAGAAGAATCAACCATGATATTACCGGGTCATGGGGAATTCATCACTGTTGGTAACTCAAAAAAAGAATATGATCGATTTTCCTCAAAACCACTAAATCCAAAACTATTCGGAAACGTGACGTGGTTGCAGTAAGTATCTAAATCAAGAAATGCATTCCTACCTTTGATGGCATCAGATAAACCACGAGACGAATTTTTTATCCCACAAGTGAAGTGGGGACCATTCAATGTAATTGTTGCATCCACAATTACATTATTGATTTCAATTTCGATCCTTAGCTTAGGCGGTGTTCTAGGATCCTATGCAG
>CEOQ01040070.1_pt1 | contig 17650 bp, 18 predicted proteins | sample 361351 | NCBI WGS metagenome assembly CEOQ01 (sample SAMEA2619907, study PRJEB7988) | marine metagenome | biome: marine biome (ENVO:00000447); feature: deep chlorophyll maximum layer (ENVO:xxxxxxxx); material: "saline water (ENVO:00002010), including plankton (ENVO:xxxxxxxx)" | depth 60 m | reverse complement strand
GCTCGATGCACTTCTCACAAGTTATTGCCGGACTAAATAGAGTTAATTCCATTACCATCTCAATCTGTTGTTAACTATACTAGCTCCCAGAGAGCCAGGACGGCTTCCACACTAATTCGAGAGTTAGGTAAATTCATGACTAATGACGGTGCGCTAGCCAGCTTCATCCATTCAATCTACAAGCCAAAGGGGGACTCGCATTCGCTCAAACCAACCGTAATTATGCTGCATGGATACGGAGCACATGGTTTGGATTTACTTCCTCTTGCCCCTCATTTGTGTGGGGGTCAGGTAATGGTTATCTGTCCCCAAGCACCGTTCGACGTGGAACTACCTGAGGGATACGCCATGCAAGCAAACAATCAAATGTTCACATGGGAACGAAAAGATGCTTCTGGGGACAGAATTGCATCAGATTCGACGGAAATTGTTTCTTCACTACAAGAGTTTGTCCCCGCAGCCATTGATGAGTACGGTGGTGATGCTAACCGTGTGGCTGTCGTCGGTTTCAGCCAAGGAGGATCGCTCGCATACCGATTATCACTGGCCAGCCCTGAGTATTATCAGGCGGTCGCTCCTCTTTCAACTTGGCTACCAGATGATGTTATCGATAGAGCCGATATCGGCTCTGCCGTCGAGTCCGGGCTTCCATTTCTTATCCAGCATGGCACTACTGACCAGATGGTCGACATTGCCCGCGGACGTGATTCCTACGAACGCCTGCTGGAAAAGGGAATAAACGTTGAGCTGAAAGAGTACCCAATGCAGCACGAGATAAATCAGGCTTCCATCGCCGATTTATCAAGTTTTCTTAGTGAGCATCTAGGAATCAATCCACCTCAATAGACTGCACTCTGCCAGAGCTTATTCAGTCCCTCGTGCGCTGCCACTGAACAAGGGTGTAAGGAGGGTCAGCATCTTTATGATGTTCAAATACTGCCTCTACTTCTTCACCTATTGTCACAGGTCGCATCGGATCACCTATCAGGTTTCCAACCATGCGAACGTTATCCGCACCAGGTAATTCCACCAGAACAACCATGTAAGGACAACTGGTCTGCAGTGCTGGATGAACGGGATGCCAGACTCTTTCCCAAGAATATATTCTTCCTTTTGGTTCAACTTTGACATACTCAAGGTCAAACTTATGGCATCGATGGCACAGCCACTCGGGACCCCATTGATGAGCCTTACAGTCGTCACAGTATTGAACTACAAGTTCGTCACGTTCGATCGCTTCCCAATATGGGATATCCAGCCCATCTTGCCAAGGTCGAGGTTCCGCTAGTCCAGGAGGAAGATACGTGTCAGGATTAGTAGCATGCCACTGTGAAAGTTCGCCGGTTGTCATCTGTCCACCCCCAAAATACAACTACTTACTGGAGTTACCATCGGTCCAGATGCCACTAACGCAACCTCTGGGTTTTCAAGCTGATTCGGTGATTGCCCTCGAAGTTGCCGCGCAGCTTCAATTATTAATTCAAGTCCATGCATATAGCACTCAGCCAAGTTTCCACCGCTGGTGTTTATAGGCATCTTTCCATCCGGAGCTTTGAAATTTTCTAACGTGAAAAATTCATTGACTTCGTCGGGGGCGCACAGGCCGTGCTCAACTATACTCATCATCACTCCACCAGTGAAGTTTTCGTACACCTGCGCGACATCGACATCTTCCGGACCCACTCCAGCTATCTCATAAAGTCGCTTAGCAACATGCTGAAAATTAGATGTGGCGTACAAATCAGCGTTGTGAGCTGCCGCCTGATTTCTAGGAGTCGACCCTTGTGCAGCAGCTAAGACTACAGCTGGTTCTGGTTTCAGATCGCGGGCTCGCTCTACTGACGTCACAATCATCGCTGCAGCACCGTCATTCTCCATGCAGCAATCAAATAAATGGAACGGCTCCACGATCCAACGTGATTGGTCATAGATTTCTTCGGTCAGCTCTCGACCATGCATAACTGCTCGCGGATTCTGTTGAGCGTGGAAATACGATGCCATTGATATTGCTCTCAATGCTTCCTGTTGCACACCATTTTCATGCATGAAGCGTCTAACTCGCATTGCGAACGACTGAGCAGGGGACATCAAACCGAAGGGTGCAGTCCACTTGCCATCATTGTTGATCTCATTAACTACAGCGCCCTGGCCGAATCTCCCGAACTGGCCCTGAGCTAGGGAGCGGTAGACAACTACAACTTCACACTGACCAGAAATGATTGCTGAGACCGCATTTGCTAGTGCGCCGGAACCACCGCCGCCGCCGCCGCCCCAAAACATATTCGAAAGTCGCATCTCCTTGATGCCTAAAGCGGCCGCCAATCTATCAGGTGACGAGCGCTCATTAGAATATGAGGCAAATCCGTCGATATCACGTGGATCTACTCCGGCGTCTTCGCAGGCGAGAAGAATCGCTTCTAAACACATTTTAAATTCGCCATCGGGAGCTGCTGCTCGCTTGTAATATTTGGTCTCGCCTAGACCAGATATAGCAGTCCGCCCTCTCATCGGATGGTCAGACATAACTTACCTACCCTTCACTAGATTCTCTTCGCATGAGAGAGTAACAAATATTCCTGATTTACGTCAGAAAATCAGCCACCTGATAGAGTCATAGACGCTAGAATCCTAGTCATGGCAACTTTAGACCCGATGCAACAGTTACTTAGCGATTTAGAGGCCGAACAGAATTATCTCGATCAGGCTCTCTCGATGGTCCCAGTGGAAGTTTGGGACCATCCATCTCCAGCCGACGGATGGTTGCTGCGAGACTGTATAGCACACTTAGCTGACGTCGATGAAAACGCAGCTTATGTCGCCACTCACAAGAAATATCCGAAAAAATCGGCAACGACTAAGCCATCTGAGCCACCTACTGACATGCTCCAGAGTCAAAGACAAAGGGAGGCGAGAAATTTATCGATTGATGAACTCGTAGCTTGGTGGCGTGATGCTCGCACCCGGCAAAACACAGCGCTAAAAGCACTTGATGCCAAGGACAGATTACCGTGGGCAGGGCCACCTATGTCCGTGCGCTCGTTTGCGACTGCTCGATTAATGGAATGCTGGTCGCATGGTCTGGATGCTCTCGACGCAGCAGAAATTGCTCCTGTCGATTCAGATCGTTTAATTCATGTGGCTCACTTGGGAGTGATAACCAGAAATTTTGCGTATCAAAATCGGGATCTTGATGTCCCCGATACTCCCATCTATGTGGAACTGATAGCTCCTTCCGGAGAATCATGGAAATGGGGACCCAAAGATGCTCCCGATAATATAAAAGGCACCGCTGGTGATTTCTGTCGTGTAGTAACACAAAGAATCCATTACACAGATACAAATCTCGACACTACTGGTGAACTCGCATCAGAGTTCCTCAGTATTGCACAGGCATTTGCAGGACCACCAGGTCCAGGTCGTGAACCAAGCACTTAGGACATCGTAAGAAATCTTAATTTGATAAGCGCGAACAGTAGAGGATTTGTTGATATGCCGGTTACTCCTCTCCGGTACGGAATTGTCGGTACTGGGCTGATGGGCCGCGAGCACCTCCGAATTCTGTCATTAATTCCAGAGGTTGAGGCAGTAGCAATTTGTGACCCTCACTCAGCTTCGATAGAAGAAGCGCTTAAAATTACCCCGGGCGCAGATACATACGCCGACTTTTCCGATTTCCTGAACAGAGATGACCTTGACGTCGTGGTAGTCGCCACACCAAATCACACTCATGCTGACATCGTAACTGCATTGGTCCAGAAAGGCCCGCACCTATTGATCGAGAAGCCAATGGCCACCACCATTCAGGATGCAAAAACACTTCATTCACTTCTGTCTGATTATCAGTCACTGGCTTGGATCGGCATGGAATATCGGTATGCTCCTCCTGTGGCACAAGCTATTGAAAGAAGTGACTCCGGTGAAATAGGTACCCTCAGAATGCTGTCCATTAGAGAACACAGATATCCCTTCCTTCCAAAAATTGATGATTGGAATCGATTCAATAAAAATACGGGCGGTACTCTAGTCGAGAAGTGTTGCCATTTTTTTGATTTGATGAGACACATTCTGAAATCCGAACCGACCCAAATTTTTGCGTCGGGGGCAATCGACGTCAATCACCTAAACGAAACTTATGACGAGGGGAAACCAGACATTATCGACAACGCACTTGTGATAGTTGACTTCGAATCAGGTGCTCGAGCTTCACTAGACCTATGCATGTTTGCAGAACAAAGTACAGATCAAACTGAAATTCATTTCGTTGGCGATGCCGGGAAAATTGAATGCAGACAACCTGCTAATTCCGTGACGATTGGATTACGTCACGAAGGATGGGAAAATTGGGCCGTTGGAGCCTTCCGAGACTCTGAAAGACTGCGCACTGATTATATTGATATCGCAACTGATATTAGTCACGGACATGGTGGGGCCACCTTTCATGAACATCAGGCATTTCTCAGGGCAATTCAACAAAGTCAAAGGCCCTCGGTCTCCTCGTTAGATGGTCTTATGGCAGTACTCATGGGTGCAGCAGCCGAGATTTCAATTCGGCAAAATCGTGTAGTACATATGAGTGAACTTACTGATTACTAGCCTATCACTCCCACGGTACGATACTGTTCTGGTTATAATCTGAACAAGGTGATAAATATGGAACTTCCGCTCGAACACTTGCGAGTAATTGACCTTTCCTCTGGCCCTGTAGGAGGGATGGCATCAATGATCCTTAGTGATTTCGGTGCAGACGTAATTAAGGTCGAACGGCCAGGGGGAGATCCTTTTAGAGAGCTCCCAAATTCTCCAATGTGGCTGCGCGGAAAACGTTCCATTGAACTTGATCTCAAACGTGAGATAGAACGAGAGAGACTTTATCGATTAGTCGAAACTTCAGATGTGGTTTTAACAGCATTCCGAGCCCACTCCGCAGTTGACCTTGGGTGCGACTATGACGTACTCGCTGGACGCAATCCAGGAATCGTATACTGCCAAATTTCGGGATTCGGCCCATATGGACCATATGTTGGGTATCCGGGATACGAGGCAGTAGTAGCTGCCAAAGCGGGAAGAATGCAGTCATTCAGCGGGATGATTAATCGACCGGGACCGATCTATTCAACAGTTCCAGCGTCTACTCATGCTACATCTCAGGCAGCGGTTACTGGAATAATGGCCGGATTAATAGCAAGAGACAGAATAGGTTTTGGGCAATATCTTGAGACAAGTCTGATCCAAGGATTTCTTCCATACGATCTAGCTGGATTGACAGTCCAGAGTCTTCTCGCCAATGATCCCGTAAAATGGAAGGAATTACTTCCTGTGCCTGGGGCTGCAGCATCTATGATGCCGACTATCAACTATCACCCTGTGCAGACAAAGGACGGAAGCTGGATTCAGCTCGGTAATCTCCTGCAGCACCTCTTTGAAAATTTCGTAGTAGCTTCTGAATTATTCGATGTCTATACGGATGAGAAATTTTCTGGGTCCCCCGCTGAGTGGAGCGACGAAGCGCGTGAGGAATTTCGTGACCGCATGCTCAGAAGAATGAGAGAAAAAACCAAAGACGAATGGATGCAAATCTTTTCAGAACACGGAAGCGTGGTGGCACACCCGTGGCAGAGTACCCAGCAGGCGTTATTCGACCCAGATCTCACTGCTAACGGCCATGTGTTAGAAGTCACTGATTCCCGAGGCCCACGATTGAAGAGTAATACGTCTGTCACCGAAGCCGTTCTCGGCATGTTTGGTGAAACTCAGGATGAGCGACCTCCGATGAAACAATTGGGTCCGCTCGCTCAATTCACGAAAAGTCCTGCAGCAATCAAGGGTGCCGTTCCTCGCTCAGGACAACATACATTTGAGATATTTGATTCAGAGACTGATTCTCCGCGCTCCCCTTGGAAAGCATTTACTGGGGGAGATACTTCCGGTGCTCCCGCGCTTGAAGGCACACTGGTGCTCGATTTTGCAACTATCATTGCTGGCCCGCTGGCCTCAGCACATCTTGCAGACCTAGGAGCTCGCGTCATTAAGGTTGAACAGCCTGGTGGAGACCCATTTCGGGGCATGGGAGCTGGTGGAATTAGTGCGATGAAGACAAATGCTGGCAAGGAAAGCATTGTTGTTGACCTAAAGCAGGAAGAAGGGCAAAAAGTCGTCACGAAATTACTGGAAATAGCCGATATTGTCATTCACAACTATCGACCTGGTGTACCAGAAAAATTAAAAATCAGTTACGAGGACGCAATTAAAGTAAATCCCAAAATAATATATGTCACGATGAACGGATATGGACGTAATGGTCCAAGTGCCCACCGACCCTCCACGCATCCAATTCCAGGTGCTGGCATAGGCGGAGCCTATTACCAGGTAGGGACCTTGCAGGAAAGCACCGATGACCTCGAAAAATTACGAGAAGGAGCCCGGCAACTATATAGGGCGAATGAAGTGAATCCGGATCCTAATACAACAGCTGTCATCACCACTGCAGCCTCGATCGGCCTTTACCATAGGCAGAAGACAGGGATGGGGCAGGAAATATTCGTCGACATGATGGGTGCGAATGCGTACGCTAATTCGGATGATTTCATCTGGTACGAAGACAAACCAGAACGCCCAGATTTAGGGGACACATTGCTGGGTCCGGGCGCAACATACCGCTTGTATGAATGCAGTGAAGGGTGGGTATTTCTTGGCTTATTTCTTGAAAAGGAATGGATACAATTCTGCAATGCAATCGAATCACCTGAACTTGCATCTGATCGGAGATTTCGAACGAGACAAGATCGAGTGCAAAATAGAGACCAATTAGAAAACTTACTTTCTTCCTTGTTTATTAGTGACACAGCCGATAACTGGGAGCAGCTGCTTGCCACAATTGGACTAGGATGCGTGAGAGCCGATGGGCCTCTACCTGGTGAATTTTGGTTTAAAGATGAACACGTCAAAGTAAATGAATATACCGCTCCAGTAGTACATGGGGAACACGGACAATACACCCGCCATGGCTCCGTGGTTCGAATGAGGAGAACCCCTAACGTACTGGAGGCTGCACCTATGGCAGGCGAACAAACGGACTCTATTCTTTCTGAGCTCGGCTATGAGCCACCTGAAATCACTGTCCTCCGAGAAAATGGCACTGTTTGGAGTGAAGCTGCGGTGTATAGAGATTCTTAGTTCACCCTGAAACAACATATACTGTTTATCAATTCAGAGATTAATCGGGGAGTGAAATATGCTTTGGGAACTGCGACAATACCACATTCGAGATGGAAAAAAACAGGAATGGGTAGAACTAATGGAAAGAGAAATCATCCCATTTCAAGTCTCGAAAGGGATGGTAATCCTCGGTTCATTCACGGGCGAAGAAGACGAGCATATATACATATGGCTCCGACGATTCGAAAATGAGTCAGAGCGAGAGCGTTTGTACCAAGAAGTTTATGAAAGTGACCACTGGAAAAACAATATCGGGCCTAAAATACCTGATTTGATGGATCGAGAAAAAATTAGCGTCACACGACTGGAACCAACTGGCTTATCACCGATGCAGTAAACTCCGCTAACGGCGAGTAATATTGGCCCCAAGAGCAGTCAGACTGCCGGCTAAGTCTTCGTATCCTCGATCCAGGTGGTGGATATCTTCGACGACCGTGGCACCTTCGGCACATAGCGCAGCTACCACAACTGCCGCCCCAGCCCGTATGTCCAGGGCATTGACTTTAGCTCCAAGTAGGCGTGATGGCCCCTCAATCACCACTGAAGTGCTACTTCCAAGTGTGATTTGAGCCCCCATCTTGCGGAGTTCACTCACGTACAACGTACGATTGTCATATACCCGCTCATGCACAAAGGATACCCCTGGGATTTGCGTGAGAGCTGAAGCCATCGGTGGATGGAGATCTGTTGCAAATCCCGGATATGGTACAGCCTGAACCGAAATCGGTTGCAGAGTCCTCTCACACGAAACGTGAATCGCTTCATCTTCAAGGAAACCTGATCTGTCATAGTGGACCGATACTCCAATTTCCTCGAGTTTTGAAAGCAGGCTGTCCAGATGGGCAGGCACAGCATTAGTCACCTGCACCGCACCTCGTGTGGCTACAGCTGCAAGAAGCAACGTGCCTGCTTCCAAACGATCAGGAATTATTTTAAATTCGCAGCCATGTAATTTACTTACCCCTGTAACCGAGATGTGAGCAGTCCCCTGACCCACAATCTGAGCTCCCATCGCATTAAGCAGATTTGCGACCATTTCAACTTCAGGTTCAGCAGCACAATTAACAATAGTAGTCACACCCTTGGCTAATACTGACGCCAATAATAGGTTCACCGTACCTAAAACACTCGGATAATCAAAGAAAATTCGCGTGCCCACTAATCCAGTTGATACTTGGACAACCCAGTTATTTTCCTCAAGCCTGACTTCTGCTCCAAGCGCTCGAAACCCAGCAAGATGAATATCAAGAGGTCTCGATCCTATAACATCACCACCAGGTGGAGGACATGTCGCCGACCCTTCTCTGCCTAACAATGCCCCTACAAGCAAAAATGACGCACGTAGCTTTCTAACTGATTCAGGAGTAGGAACGGTTGATTTTATCGAATCAGTTTTTAGGCTAACGGAATGACCGTCATTTTTGACCAGTGTCCCTAGTCCCGCCATGATGTCGGTTAGTTCGTCTATGTCCGCAATTAGTGGAACATTGTGAAGCACTACCTCCTCTGAGGTCAATAAGGTTGCGGCCACGGCATATAACGCAGCATTCTTTGAACCGGAAACATGAACTTCACCTCTAAGTGGCTCAGATCCTACTATTTCATAACTAGCCATGACTTCGCACCTTGTATATCTTCAGACGCAAGTATTACACAAGATCTCTACTGAGTCGTATATCAGCACTAAATCGCTCTTGTATGGGGCAATGGAAACTTATCTATTCAGAAATCTCTGATTCTCGCTGGATGTCAGCCAATACATTCACTTCGTCGTGAACGATTTGCAGAAAACCACCGGCCAGCGTCACCGATTGAGCTCCGTCTGGACCATACAGAGTAAGCTCACCAGCATCGAGACTTGTCATCAGCGCTGTATGAGACGGGAGTATCGTGATCTGGCCATCGCTCGCAGGAACGACAATTTTCTGTACATCACTCAACTCAAGTATCGATTTTTCAGCGGTGACTATATTCACTGATAAAGCCATATCATTAACTCCAAATCAGATCGGATTACTAGCCATCTGCCAGTTGCTTGCCTTTTTCAATCGCATCATCAATATTTCCGCACATGTAGAAAGCTTGTTCAGGAAGATCGTCATGCTGGCCTTCCAGAATTTGTTTGAAGCCTTCGACGGTTTCAGCAACGGTGACATAACGGCCAGGGTTACCAGTGAAAACCTCTCCTACAAAGAACGGCTGCGATAGGAATCGCTCCACTCGTCTAGCTCGTGCAACCGTAGCTTTATCCTCGTCAGAAAGTTCTTCAATCCCAAGAATCGCGATAATATCCTGCAGATCCTTATAACGCTGAAGCGTCTGAACCACTCCCTGCGCAACGTTGTAGTGTTCCTCACCAACCACTAATGGATCTAAGACTCGGCTGTTTGATGTTAAGGGGTTCACTGCCGGATAAAGTCCTTTTTCAACTAACGCACGATCAAGTGTGATGGTTGAGTCGAGGTGACCAAACGTTGTAGCAACACCTGGGTCCGTATAGTCATCAGCAGGTACGTAAATAGCCTGAAACGAAGTGATTGAACCCTTGTTTGTCGAGGTAATTCTTTCTTCAAGAACCCCTACCTCAGACGCCAATGTTGGCTGATAGCCCACGGCCGACGGCATTCTTCCAAGTAGAGCCGAAACTTCCATTCCAGCAAGCGTGTACCGATATATGTTGTCCACAAAGAGAAGCACGTCTCTGTTCTCTTCATCACGGAAGTACTCAGCCATAGTGAGCCCACTCAGTGCCACACGAAGTCTAACGCCTGGAGGCTCATTCATCTGACCGTATACCAGTGCAGTTTTGTCAAGTACACCAGACTCTTCCATCTCATGCCAGAGATCATTGCCTTCACGGGACCGCTCTCCCACACCAGCAAACACTGATAGACCGCCATGTTCTGTAGCTAAGTTTCTAATGAGCTCAGTATTTGTGACGGTCTTACCTGTACCTGCACCACCAAAAAGTCCCACTTTCCCACCTTTTGCGAGTGGTGCGACTAAGTCGATAACCTTTACTCCGGTCTCTAGAACTGAGGCAGATGTTTCCTGTTCAGAGAACGCTGGAGCAGCCCGGTGAATCGGCCATCTCTTCTGATCTGCAGCAATTGGCGCACCCGGATCAAGTGGTTCACCAGCCACATTGAAAATTCTTCCGAGAGTTTCTGGTCCGACCGGAACTGTAATTGGTTCTCCTGTGTCAGTTGCCTTTGCACCTCTCGCAAGTCCATCGGTTGAATCAAGTGCTAACGCTCTCACCCAGTTGTTTCCATTGTGCTGCTGGACTTCGGCAATAAGGTTCTCGCCGTTCAAATCTATATTGATCGCATTGAATACGTCGGGGAGTTCACCCGTAGGAAACTCCACATCTACCACCGTACCAATTACCTGTCGTACTGTTCCTTCTGCCATAAAAGTATCTCCTCGATGTGCGGATTAAACCTATAAAACGCGCATAGTTCCTTTCATTATCTCTTTCATTTCTAAATCACTCTTTCTAATTAACCTTCGAGAGCCACAGTCCCACCGACAATATCCAAAAGTTCGCCGGTGATTCCTTCTTGTCGTGCTTTGTTGTATTCAAGGGTTAAGTTATCAACCATCTCCGTCGCCGCATCCGTCGCCTGACGCATAGCAACCATCCGAGCAGACTGCTCGGATGCTCGAGCCTCCAGGAGAGCCGCATATATCTGCATTTCCACGAAGCGAGGAAGGAGAGTGTCGAGAAGCGCAATCGGCGAAGGCTCAAACAACATATCTCCAGCCGAACCAATCTCTTCTGATTCCTCTGGTGGTTCCACCGGAAGTACCTGTACGACCTCTGGAGTTTGTACTGCCGCATTTATAAATCGTGAGAACCCAACGAACACTTGGTCTATCTCCCCTGACTCAAACTTAGCCGTCACCATCTCTGCAATCGGACGAATTTCGGAAAACTCAGGGAAATCACCCAGGCCGATCCATTCAGCCATAATTGGCATGCCAGCACGGCTAAAGAAATCTCGCCCTTTACGGCCTACAGGAAGAACACTAACTGAGTCCACATTAGGTTGTACTTCTAGAAGGAAGTTTGCACCCTTCCTGTTCATATTTGCGTTCAAACCACCGGCTAGTCCCCTATCGGCGGTCAGATGGATGTACGCAACATTCTTAACTTGCCTGCTAGTGAGCAAGGGATGAACGGTCTCACCTTGATTACCGCTAAGAGCGTCAGCAATCTGACTTAATACCGCCGCAATTCTGTCAGCGTAAGGGCGCGACTGAACAGCCCGCTCAGTTGCACGGCGCATCTTTGACGCCGAAACAAGTTCCATAGCTCGGGTAACCTTTGAAGTATTCGCCACTGAACGAATACGATCTTTGATCGCCCTTATGTCACCAGCCATGCCCGAGCTCCCTCTTCATATCTCCTGATTTACTAAATTCTAGTAAGCCACAGTTCCCTTGAAGTCATCGATAGCCTGTTTCAGAGTTTCCTCATCCGCATCCTCGTAATCACCCGAGTCCGTGATTTTTTTCAGCAAATCACTATGTCCACTTGCCATATATTCATGAAAAGCTGCTTCAAATCCAACTATGCTCTCTGAAGGAACATCATCTAGATAGCCGTTAACTCCTGCATAGAGGATCGAAACCTGCTGACCGAGAGACAGAGGCTGATACTGTGGTTGCTTTAGTAACTCAACCAGACGCTCACCCCGAACCAGCTGCTGTTTTGTGGCATCATCAAGATCATCTGTACCAAACTGTGCGAATGCCTTCAGTTCGTCGTACTGCGACAAGTCGAGTCGTAGTGAACCAGCTACTTTCTTCATCGCTTTAGTAAGGGCAGATCCTCCAACTCGCGACACTGAGATGCCTGGGTTACAAGCAGGCCTGATACCCGAATTGAACCTATCTTGCTCAAGAAAAATCTGTCCATCAGTAATAGAAATAACATTCGTAGGGATATAAGCCGAAACATCCCCTGCTTGCGTCTCAATAATTGGAAGTGCTGTACTCGAACCACCACCCAGATCATCAGTAACTCTTGCCGATCTCTCAAGCAATCTCGAATGCAAGTAGAAAATATCTCCTGGATATGCCTCTCGTCCGGGAGGACGTCTCAACAGAAGGGATACTTCTCGATACGCCCAGGCATGCTTCGAAAGGTCATCGTAAATTATCAAAACATCGCGACCCTGCGACACAAAATACTCAGACATCGCCACTCCTGCATATGGAGCGAGGTACTGTAGTGCTGCTGATTCAGACGCCGAAGCCGAAACGATAATCGTGTGGTCAAGGGCTCCATTTTCAGCGAGCGTAGCAGCAGACTGAGCAACCTTCGCTTCTTTCTGCCCAACAGAAACATAGATGCATATCACATCGCTATTCTTTTGATTGATAATCGAGTCGATCGCGATGGCGGTCTTACCGATGGATCTATCCCCAATGATCAACTCACGTTGACCTCTTCCAAGTGGGATCATCGCATCAATAGCTTTGATACCAGTTTGAAGAGGTTGGTCAACAGACACTCGCGAAACCACGTCTGGTGCAATTTTTTCCATCGGATATGTCTCGGTAGTCGTGAGTGGACCTTTTTCGTCTATAGGGTCACCGAGAGCATTCACAACACGGCCTAATAATCCTTCGCCCACGGGTACTGATGCTACCTGCCCGGTGGTTCTTGCCTCAGCGCCTTCCTTAATGGAGGAGGCATCACCCATGACCACTGCACCCACAGTCTCTTCTTCTAGGTTCAGTGCTAACCCACGGATTGAACGTCCTGATTCATCTTGAACGTCGAATTCAATCAATTCTGATGTAAGACAATCACCCAATCCATGGATTCTTGCGATCCCGTCGCCAGCTTCAATCACAGTTCCCACGTTTGCGCTCGAAACTCCCGCATCGAAGTTTTGAATCTGCTCCCGAAGTATCGACGCTATTTCTTCAGCTCTAACTGCCATAGGTCACCTCACTTCACCCTTTTCTCTATCACTTTATGTCCGAGCTATGTGCGACTTAAGTGCACTTAGCTGTCCCCTTGTTGACGCGTCTATCAGCTGATCTCCCACTCGGATCACTAATCCACCAATTATTGACTCGTCCACCCTGGTTTCTATTATTATATTTTTCCCCAACGCGTCAGATAATTTACCTGCTATGTCATCAGCCTGCGTTCCATCTAACTCCACGGCACTGGTGACCATCGCTCTGGCAATGTTTCTTTCCTCGTCCACTAGCTCTTGAAAGAAAGACTGAATCGAAGGACCAAGTATCAGTCGATTCTTTCTCCGCAAGAGACGAAATAGATTCATCTGCTCAGTTGAGATATCAGGTATGACTCTTTTGACTACGCTCTGGAATGCTTCATCGGTCATCCCGTCACTCTGAAGTGCCTCTGAATAACCTGGCTGTGCAGTAAGAGCACCAAGGCCCTCCACTGCTTCCGACCAACTGTCAAGAGTATTCGAATCCCGAGCGATCTCTAGGATCGCGCTGGCGTATCGTCTGCCCGCAACATCTCTAGTACCTGACACTGTTACATCCGCCCCGAACTACTTTATTTCTCTTCAGAATCGCTAAAGGACGTGCCTACCAGTGACTCAGTAATGAGTCTTTGATGTGCATCTCTGTCTAACGATTGACCTATGACGCGTTCAGCCGCGTTGACTGTTAACTCAGCAAACTCAGAACGTAATGAATTGATTGCTTGCTGACGCTCAGCTTCTATCTCGGCTCTAGCTCTGCTGACGATTTGTTCTGCCTCAGATCTTGCCTGCGTCTCCAGTTCCTCACTAAGCCGAGCAGCTGTCTCCTGTGCACGCGCCACAAGTTCACGCCCCTCAGTTCTAGCCTCTTCAAGAGCTGCCTTTGCTTCTTCTTGGCTTCTCTCCGCAGCTTCAGACGCTTCAACCGAAGCATTCAGGCCAGCTTCGATCTTCTCTCGACGTTCGTCAATGATTCGCATGATAGGACCCCAAGCAAGGAGTCTTAAGATGAGAAGAAGAACGCCAAAATTGACGAGCTGCGCAATTAGTCCAGGGAGATTGATGCCTAGGGCCGAAATTCCACCACTACTCTCCGCTGCCATAACTGCCAGAGGATTCAATGCAACAACCACAACCATGGAAGCCAAAAATATAACTTTCTGTTGCCACGATAAATTGACTGTATTTGTTTGTTCCATTATCAGTGGCTCCTTCCTGCAGGCCGACGCATCAGTTGATGGCCGGCATGACTAATCAGTAAACCTGATTCTTATGCTGGTCTAAACCCAGCTACAAAATCTAGAATACGAATCCGATAAGAATTGCTACTACTAACGCATAGATTGCCACAGCTTCCGCGAAAGCAATTGCCAGAATCATATTTGTCTGAATTACTCCAGCAGCTTCTGGGTTCCTACCGAGAGCTTCCATAGCCTTAGAGCCAAGCATACCAATACCGATAGCTGGACCTAGTCCACCAACACCCATTGCAATACCGGCTGCTATGAATTTCATGGATGCTTCAGTGGATTCATTATCCGCTGCACCCTCTGCAACCACGACAGCGGTCGCAATCAACCACATTGCCGCCGACAGTAAGCTCGCATAAAAAGCTCTACTTCTTATCTTCATGATCTGGTCCTCCTACTTCCTAGTAACTTTCCAGTTACGTTTTTCCTTATTTATTTCAGCTCATTCACTGGAGCATCTTTCAGACACACCGTGAATAATACCCTTATCTTCTACGCAGGCGCTGCTTCCTGCTGATGTTGCACGTGTTCCTCGTCATGTTCATCATCATGATCACCGTGAGCCGTCACTGCTGTAGCAGCAAAGACCGTTGTTAGCATCGCAAACACAAACGCCTGAACAAGGCCCACAAACAGTTCGAGCAAATAAAACACGTCTGTTAGTAAAAATGGGATCAAGAATGTCATCATCAGCAGCAATACTTCACCCGCGAATATATTTCCAAACAACCTAAAGGTGAAAGAGACAATTCGTGACAATTCGCTCACAAACTCAAGTATACCCACGAAAATATCGATAACCCCAAATCCACCTTTCTTGTAGAAGTCCCAAGCAAAGAATTTCTTCAAGTACGACACCCCGAGTGCCTGTAAGCCCCATATCTCCACAAAAATAAATGAATATATAGCGATAGCCAGTGGGGCATTCATATCAGACATAACAGACCTTAGAGCGGGTGCGATTACACCGTAAGAAACTCCTTCAGCTCCTGAGGCATTTGCGAGAGTAGTAGCAGAGCCAGTGGCATCCCTACTTACAGTTTCCTGGCTTCCAGCGCGGCTATCGCCATGCCCGTCATGATCATGACCCAAATCCACTTTCTCAGCCTTTAGAGGAATATATGTAATTTCGAATCCGGCAATCTTAGCTTCTTCAAAATGAACCATTGAATTGCCACCATGCCCTGGTTCAGTCCTACCTATGACGTTGAAAACTGGTAAAAGGCCTGAATAGTTGGACACCAAAATAAAAAAGAAGATAGTGGCAACTAACGGGAAAAATTTTCTTGCATTTTCTGGTCCTGCCGCTTGTTCAATGAATCCGTAAAAGGCCATGACGGCAGCTTCCACAACCCCTGAAAAACCCCTAGGAACGATCGACAATCCCTTACGGACAAATACCGCCGCTATCACAAGGAGCACTACCATGATCCAAGATGTGAACATGGTATTGGTAATATTGAATTCTCCAATAACGGGAATATCAATACCTGTATGCCAAATAATTTCTGGTGAAACAATTATGAAAGGTGGGGGTGGGGTGAGCACAAAGTACCCACCTACCATGAGCACTATAACTCCAACTGCAATCAATCCGGCCTTCACCTGGACTCCCATCATCTTTTCCGCTTTGCTGAACGTCGTTCCTGAAACTTTACAACGTCCATGAGGCGGCGTATTGCGTCCGTAACTCCCACAGCAATGCCTAAAAATAAACCAAGCAGTGTGAGTACCGGATCAGAGTCTAACTGGGTATCTATCCAACGGCCACCCAGTGTTCCTCCAATAATCCAAAACGCCAGCGACCCCCCTATACCTAACAGCCTAAAAGCTGGTGACTTACCCACAATACAACTCCCTGCCGCGAGTTGCTAGCGCTGACGCTAACATCAACAAAACGTGCGCGCAACATGATCATGTTAACTCATCGTTTCTCGGAAAATCCTATTCTTCAGAATCGGTCTCGCCTAAATTATCGAGATCAAGTCCTTCGACAAGATCGCGGAAAGGCGACAACTTCCGGAGTTCTTCGTCAGTGACTGGATTTAGTAGTTCCTGATTAAAGTCATCGTCGTCATCATCAGGTAATTGTATACTTGCCTCCTCCATAAGTTGCTGGCTAGCCATTATATTTGCCCCTGATCTGACTGCGATTGCAAGGGCGTCGGATGTACGGGAATCTATAGAATGTGTATCGCCGTCCTGCTCAATAATGATACGAGCAAAATATACGTCTTCTTTTAGAGAAGTGATTCTTACTTCTTTCACTTTTCCTCCGAGCATCTCGATAGTATTCAAAAGTAGATCGTGTGTCATGGGACGGGGAGTTTCCTGCTCTTGCAAAGCAAAAGTGATCGCTTGGGCCATATCAGATCCTACCCAGATGGCAAGGTACCGCTCGCCGGACACTTCCTTTAGCACAACTACAGGACGCTGTTGGCGAATACCCACTCGGACAGAGTCAATCGAAAGTTCCAAATCTGATTCTATATGTGACAACTTTTACCCCGCCTCACGCTCCAAGCGCACTTTCGAGTTTAAGAAAACTCTCTGAAGTTAGCAATACTACCCAAAGATTCAATTTCACCTGTCAAGAGTAGCCATGATGTCGCTGCGAGTTTGCTCTGCCGCCTGCCTTATCGAATCTTGCCAGCCTCCCGGAGCACAGCCAGGATCTCCAGCCGTACCCTCTTCCCAAGCATACAAGATCCCCCTAGAGCTATTTATAATAAATCCACCACCGTTGCGATCGCTCGAGGAAGAAATTACTGCTTCCAAATCACCAGACTGGGCACCGACTCCTGGTATCAGAAAGGGCAGTTCAACTCCTTCGCTTCTCAGGAGCGCTGCTTCCTCCGGATAGGTGGCTCCGACGACAAGGCCTATATTCCCATTAATATTCCACTCCTGTGCTTGTCGTGCGACATGCAGAAATAAGGGTTGGTTAGACTCACCCACTAACAGATCTTGAAAATCGCTGGACCCTGGATTAGATGTTTTACAAAGAACGAATACTCCTTTTTCAGGCCTATTGAAAAACGGTGAGACTGAATCTCTACCCAGATAAGGATTTACCGTTACCGCATCCGCATTCATTCGGTCGAATATTGCGGTCGCATAGGCCTCTCCGGTATGGCCGATATCCCCCCGCTTCGCGTCTAGTATTACGGGTATCTCTCTCGGAATGATGGTAATCAACTCGTC
>CEOQ01052305.1_pt1 | contig 17742 bp, 16 predicted proteins | sample 361351 | NCBI WGS metagenome assembly CEOQ01 (sample SAMEA2619907, study PRJEB7988) | marine metagenome | biome: marine biome (ENVO:00000447); feature: deep chlorophyll maximum layer (ENVO:xxxxxxxx); material: "saline water (ENVO:00002010), including plankton (ENVO:xxxxxxxx)" | depth 60 m | reverse complement strand
GGTTTCGGAGGGAGAGCGGATGCTCTCAATTACTATAATGTTTTTGGGAAAGATCCTAATTTAATTAATACGGAAATTGATGAATACCTGTCTGTAACCCGGGAAGACATCTTGCGGGTATATGACGAGGTCCTAAATGATAAGCAGGTTAGACTCAAGGTATTACCTGAACCTGTCTTACAGCCGAAAAGTTCTCAACTAGACAGGACCCTCAAACCGGATTCGACAGGAAAGTTGGATTTTGAGGCACCTAAACCACAGAAACAAATCCTATCAAATGGCCTAGGATTAACAATAATCGAGAAGCCAGGGATGCCAGTTGTATCCTTTGCTGTAGTATTCGGTTCAGGATCTATTTCGGATCCACAGGATCGTGCAGGGCTTGCGAGTTTTACAGCGCAAATGTTGTCGGAAGGAACTCAAAGCAGGACGAGCCAGCAAATCGCAGAGGCGTTTGAGTATATTGGTGCCCGACTGAATACTGAAACGAGAAGAGAGAGCACCGTATTTTCTACGGAAACTCTTACAAAACATTGGCCGATAGCTCTAGACCTACTTGCTGACATTCTCAGATTTCCTACTTTCCCGCAAAACGAATTTGAAAGAGTAAAAAAAGAGCATTTAACGGATCTACTGAGAGCAAAGGATGATCCAACTTTCATAGCTGAACAGAATATGAGCGCTCTTATATTCGGTAAGGACACCGGCTATGGACATCCGGCACACGGTACAGAAGAATCTGTACGAGCTTTTCAAAGAGAGGATTTACTAGAACAGTTTGCGTCTCAATATTCTCCAGAAATTGCTAACCTCATAGTTGTTGGGGATGTGTCCTGTCCAGAGGTTATAGCTCTATCAGAAAGCATTTTTCAGTCTTGGGATAATAAGGTGAAGCTCAATGATACTCCTTACATGAAAGTTTATAACCGATCGGAGCGACCATCGACGATATTCTTGATTGATAAACCAGGTGCAGCACAATCGGTCATTCGAGCCGGGCACGTTACGGTTCCTAGAGACCATGAAGATTATTTCAGCCTGCAAATACTAAACTTTATTTTTGGAGGACAGTTCTCCGCTCGGTTAAACCAAAACCTTCGACAAGATAAAGGCTATAGCTATGGATTCCATTCTTCTATTTCGTGGTATCGGGACCAATCTATGTTAGTCGCCGGCGGTAGTGTTCAGACAGATGTGACTAAGGAATCGGTAGTCGAAGTCTTGCGGGAGTTTAATGATATTACGCATGCGAGGCCAATCACTGAAGATGAGCTCGTTTCCGCGCAAGGAGGACTTTTACAAGGTTATCCTTCTGGATTTGAGCGGTCAGGGCAAATTTTAGGTAAGATGATTCAATTAGTGACATGGGATAGGCCATACAATTATTTCACCACGTTACCAATTGAGCTACAAAAAATCACTTTATCAGACATCCATCGTGCAGGATCATCTAGAATAAGTCCGGATGGTTTGTCTGTACTGGTCGTAGGAGACAGAGAACGAATCGAAGACGGATTACGTACATTGGGTGTTCCAGTTGTCCTGCTAGATGTTAATGGAGATGACTTAGAGTAAGTATTTGCCAGATTAGTTTATTGGGTAAGGGCGTCTGTTTGGGCTCTGAACAATCTTTCGGACCCTTTGAACGCTAAGGATAGTATTTCGGCGATATATTTTCGATCAAACGGATGAGCCTCCGTTGCTCCTTGTAATTCTATAAGTTTTCCTTGGTTATTTAGTACCACGTTAAAGTCTATGTCAGCGTTAAAATCCTCTTCATAGCATAAATCGAGTAGCAGTTGCTCTCCAATTATGCCAATGCTAGTAGCAGCGACCTGTGACAATATAGGCGAATGAGGTATTTTACCTGTCTTTAGGATGTCATTAGTCGCTTGGGTTAATGCTACGTATGCTCCTGTGATAGCGGCCGTTCTGGTACCGCCGTCAGCTTGTAGAACGTCACAATCTATATGTATAGTTCGTTCACCTAACATGCCTAAATCGATTATAGCTCTGAGCGAACGACCTATCAGGCGTTGAATTTCTTGTGACCTACCATTGATTCGGCCGCTATTCCTATCTCTTGTAGATCGAGTGCTAGTGGCTCTAGGAAGCATGTCGTATTCTGCGGTTACCCAGCCTTTCCCGCTGCCTTTTAAGAATGGTGGCACTTGTTCTTCGACGGAAGCTGCGCATAGGACTTTCGTGTTGCCAGTTTCGATTAACGCTGAGCCATCTGCCGATAGTTGGAATGAAGGAGTTATTGTGATTGGGCGTAGTTCGTCCCAGGATCTTCCATCTGATCTAGTGATGCTCATTGTATGTACCCGCTTATTTCCCGTATTTGACTAGTATATCTTATAATGCATTAAGGCATGCTTGAGTTACCAATTTGTATAGTCTATTTCTTATTAGGATATACAGATTCAAGCTTTCTGATATAATTTGACTCCATTATAGGAATGGAACTACGTGTTTCTATTTATTACTATAGAATTCGACATTCAGTGAAAGAGGTTCCTTTGTGAGTACAGGTCAGTCTATCACTAGCGAGTTACATGCATTTTTCAAAGGCAATATAGTCCCTTTAAGTGAGGCAAAGGTTAATGTTATGACTCACGCTTTACACTACGGGACAGGAGTCTTTGAAGGTATTAGGGGTAATTGGAATGAAGAAGAAGGTGCTGTAAACATCTTCAGGTTGCGCGAGCACTATGAGAGATTATTGCGAGGCTGTAAGCTGCTCATGCTAGACATACCTTACTCTATAGATCAACTGTGCGATATCACGGTCGAACTTGTAGCAAAAAATCGTCACAATCATGATATCTATATAAGGCCTCTAGCATATAAAAGTGCCGAACTGGTTGCGAATCTCAAACTTCAAGATTTAGAGAGCGATTTCACTCTTATAACCGTCCCGTTTGGAAACTATCTTGGGTCAGACACATTGCGATGCTGTACTTCATCATGGCGTAGAGTAGATGACCCAATGATTCCCGCGCGATTGAAAATATCTGGGATATATGTAAATAGTATTCTCGCCAAGACGGAAGCCACTATGGCAGGGTTTGATGAGGCCATAATATTGAACCATGATGGACACGTGTGTGAGGGCTCTGGTGAGAACTTGTTTATGATAGCGAATGGGAAGATACATACTTCTTCTTTAGAGGACAATGTATTGCCAGGGATAACTAGGGAAACCATCATTCAGTTGGCCCAGAGTGAATTAGGTGTTGAAGTAGTAGAGAGGACTATCGATAGAAGCGAATTATATCTAGCTGATGAGATATTCTTGACTGGTACTGCGGCACACTTGACCCCTGTTATAGAGTTGGACAACAGGCCTATTGGAGATGGTACTTCTGGAGATATATCAACCAGACTTCAGAAAATGTATTTCGATATAGTGGTAGGTAATAACCCCAAATATAAACATTGGTGCACGTCAGTGACACCAACATAATTCCTTGTGTTCATCTTAAGTGCCGATCTCTGTTGCACTTTAGATCAGGTCATATAGCATTTAATAGTACTACTCCCAACACTATCATTGGGATAGACACTAATTTTAACCCTATGGTTTCTTTGGTTAACGTTTCATCTAGTAATGATAATTTCTTAGTGCTGAGCAAGCTAGCAAACAGAAACACGAACATGGGCCTGGATGCCAAGACTGAAGTGACAAGAGATACGGGGCCATAGCTTATGGCTGCTAAGCCTGCGAATATTGCAATATAGGGTAGGATAGCCTCTCCAACTATCATCAAGATGCATGTATTCCTATCCTTCATGCATTGCAAAAGCCCATCCCAGCTGCTTTTCCTTATATAGCATGCAAGGACTATAGCAACACCAAGCTGTTGCATCGCAAATACAGTCGGTAGAGGCAGGTCTTCTAAAACGGATTTGGCGAGTAAGTGTGCAAACCCCCAGCAGAAGCTACTTAGGATTAGTAAAGGGGTAAATCTACTGAACTCCAACAATTGGTTATTGTCTGAACGTTTTATCGAAACTAGGGCGCTACCAGTAACAATCAGTAATAATGCAACCCATTGTGCTGGACTTAGATATTCTCCCAAGAACGGTATAGCTAGCAATGTTACGAATATCGGATTAGTATTCACTATTGCTATGGCTCTTGAGGCCTCCTCATATTTTAAAGCCAAGAACATTAGGCTAATACCTAATCCAAGCGATAATCCTGAACATAAGCAGACGATTATAGTTCTTGGAGCTGCTAGATATGGGATGCCGGTAATGCCCAAAATGACTACGGCATAAAACACCATGCCTATCACGGTCCAAATCATCAAGACAGACACGTTCGGTAGATCGTGTGCTAATAGTCGTTTATCTATTACGCTGACGATCGCGAATATCAACGAGGCCGATATGGCTAGGGGCATCCACATAGAGTATTATTTGTTCTCCAATATATTAAATTTATATTCACATAATAGATGCATGGTTACAACGATAACCAGTGCCTGTTTTGGACTGTTCACCGGGTATTACTGCGTTTTACTTTAATTTATAATTTGCTTAGGAATTATTTTATGGAGAGTGTTTCATGGGTTGGTCAGATCATCATCAGCAAGGCCTAATTTATTATTCACCTAATCATTGTTATCGTGGCTATACGCTATTCGGCACCAATCGCGGTGGATACGATGCTTATCTGATAGATATGGAAGGTCGTGTCTGTCATAAATGGCATTCTGATGAGGGGATAGTTTATGCGTATCTTCTACCGTATGGAAATTTGCTGCTCAGGACACATCCTGCGAAGGAAGGTGGTAATGGGTCAGAAAAATTAGGTGGAGCTTCAGGAGCACTCTTAGAACTGGATTGGGATAGCAACGTTGTATGGGAGTATCGCAACCCTAAGCTACATCATGATTTTGAGAGATTAGTAAATGGTAATACATTGACCCTTTTGTGGGAACCAATCTCTGAAGAACTTAGTCAAGCAGTTAAAGGTGGTTACTATTCGGAAGATGATCCCAAGCAGATGTTTGGGGATGTAGTGCAGGAGATAGAACCAGATGGGACTGTTGTGTGGGAATGGCGTGCCTGGGAACATTTAGATGTAGAAGAAGATATCATATGTCCTCTTGAAGCTAGGAAAGAATGGGCTCACCAAAATGCATTGAATGTTACTGCTAATGGAGACCTATTAGTTAGCTACAGATTAACAAGTACCGTGGGAATAGTTGATAAATCTACTGGTCAATTCAAATGGAAATGGGGCCCCGGTTCCGTATATCATCAACATCACCCTACGTCTTTACCTAATGGTAACGTGCAAATATTCGATAATGGGGGGCATCGTCGCGGTCCTAGCAGATCACGGATTGTCGAAGTAGACATTTCGAATAACGAAATTGTCTGGGAATATACCGGCACTCCTGATATTTCGTTCTACAGTTATCATATTAGTAGTGCTGAGCGCCAACCTAATGGCAATGTGGTCATATGCGAAGGTGCGCCAGGAAGATTATTTGAAGTTACTCCTAGTAAAGAAATAGTCTGGGAATACATCAGTCCCTTCTATGGAATAGTTGATGGAATCAACAATCTAGAAAGCTTAAATTCCTCGTTTAGGGCTCATAGATATGGGCATGATTATCCTGGACTGAAAGGATTCGATCTAGACCCTAACAGGTACAGTAATATGAATAGACTCTTTTAGAGCAATCTTATTTGGATGCAGATACTGATTTTAATATTGTTTAATTGAGCCGTTGGCCAGGCCCAGGGTTGGCATACCAATCAAACCCCTCTGGTTCTACTCTTACACATACATACTTTGGAGCGGTATATTCGTGTATAAAATCGTAACTCCCCTCTCTACCGTATCCGCTATCTTTGAATCCTCCCCAAGGAATTGCAGGATGTAGTCGGTGGTGGTCATTTATCCAAATTATTCCAGCGACAATTTTTTGAGCTACTCTGTGTGCTCGTGAAACATTACTGGTCCAAATCGAGCAGCCTAAACCGTAGGGTATGTCGTTAGCGATAGAAACAGCCTCTTCTTCCGTATCGAACGGTATGACGCATACTACTGGGCCAAAAACCTCTTCTTGAGCTATAGGCATATTTTGACGTACCCCGGACAATACTGTTGGCTCAATAAAGTAACCGTCTTTGAGTAAGGTTCCTTGAGGGTGCTTACCTCCATGGGCAATTTTTGCTCCATCTGATGAAGCGTTTTCTATGAATCCTAGTATTCGATCATATGCCTGCTTCGATACTACTGGCCCCATTTGGGTTTCGGGGTTAGTCGGATCTCCTAACTTGATAGCACTTACCTTCTCAGACAAGAGACTGACGAATTTGTCGTATATAGATGTATGGACGACTGCTCTTGACCCTTGGATGCAGGTTTGGCCTGAAGCGATAAATGATGCAAATGCGCATCCATTCACAGCGTCGTCCAAATTTACATCGTCGAAAACTATTACGGGAGCTTTTCCGCCGAGTTCGAACTGTAGCGGAGTTAAGTTGGTACCGGCTATTTGGGCAACGGCTTTTCCCGTTTCAGTTCCGCCTGTCAATTCTAGCTTTCCTAATCTTGGGTCAGCTGCCAGGCTTTTACCAGCTATTGGCCCAAGTCCGTTTACTATGTTTAGCACACCTTTTGGTAAACCGGCTTCTAATGCTATGTTACCAAGCTCAGTTGGGCTTAACGGTGCCCACTCTGATGGCTTCAATACAATAGTGCAACCGGCTGCTAATGCAGGAGCAACTTTCTTGGAGGCTATCATCATTGGGTGGTTCCAAGGTGTTAGTTGCCCTACTACACCTAGGGGAACTCTGATAGTGTAATTAAAGTGTGACGAGTCTGTAGGTACCGTAGAACCCTGTATCTTGTCGCAAAAGCCGGCAAAATATCTGAAGTAGCTAGCGACCACTGACATTTGTGAGGATGTTTCAGATATAGGTCTCCCGTTGGATATCGATTCTAGTCTGCCGAGTTCCATGCTTCGATCTTCAACTATATCGGCTATACGCCATAATATTTTTGATCTCTCAGAGTTAGGCATTGAAGTCCATGGGCCGTTATTAAAAGCGCTTTCTGCTGATTTCACAGCTTCTGCCACATCTGATTCATCTGCGTCGGCCATTTGTGCTATTATCTCGCCGTTAAAGGGATTTTCAACGGAGAAGTACTTTCCTGTTTTTGCCGGTCTCCATTCACCGTTTATGAGTAAATCGTACGATATAGATTGGTTATGAGTCATATATGCTCCATGTTCTGAATGTGTCCGATTGTATTACTTAAGAGATATTATGTGGCATGAGTCACGAATTATATCCTTTCATACCTATGAATGCCTACCTATGATATTCATTTTAGATGATATATCAGATTCATGGTTTTATACGTGCTATAATCGCCTCACTTTGTGTTCAAAGGAGTAATAATGGGCAGATTACAGGATAAAGTAGCTTTGGTTACGGGTTCAGGGAGGAATATTGGTAGAGCAACTATCCTGAGGCTTGCCGCGGAAGGTTGCAATGTCGTTGTGAATGCGAGGAGTAACCAAGCGGAAGCTGATGCCGTGGCTGATGAAGCAAGGTCGTTAGGTGTTAAGGCATTACCTATACTTGCTGATGTAGCTAGTAAAGAGCAAGTTGATACGATGATAAATATGGCTTTGTCTGAATTTGGTCGTATCGACATATTGATTAATAATGCTGCGGTACGACCGCATAAACCATTCACGGAATTGTCTTTGGAAGATTGGGAGGCGGTTCGGGGTGTAGTTCTGGATGGTGCATACTATGCCACTAGAGCGGTAATTGAATCTATGGTAGATAATAATTTCGGCAGAATCATATTTTTTACTGGCGAAGGGGCCTTTCGCGGCTCCGCTACACGGGCGCATGTGTCTGCCGCAAAAATGGGTCTGGTAGGTCTAGCGAGAGGTTTAGCATCTGAATTTGCTGGGAATAATATAAGGGTCAATGTGGTTTCACCGGGCAGCATAGACACCTCAAGGGCTAATCCTGAGTGGTATGCTAACAGCCCTCCTAGTGCTTCAGGAGTTCCAATGGGTAGACAGGGTCATGCAGACGAAATTGCTGCAACTTGTCTATTTCTTGTGACTGACGATGGTGGGTATATAACTGGTCAGACGATACATGTTAACGGCGGAGATGGCTATTATTAGATCGTTTCTTATCGGAAACGAAATTCCTGAGCGTCACTCGATAGGGTCAATTCTGCTTCTGTTTGGGCCTGTATCTCTTCTAGGGTCCATCCAGGTGCATATTCTTTTAATATAAATCCGTCAGATGTTATCTCGAATAAGCCTAAGTCAGTTGCCAACAGTTTAACCGCTGAAGGGGCTGTAACAGGTAGGTTGCACCTCTTCAATAATCGGGGATTTCCTTCTCTGGTAGTGTGTTCCATGGCTATGAATACTCTTTTGGCACAAGCTGCCAAATCCATTGCTCCACCTATTCCGCCCCCTTTCCGAGTAGGTATACGCCAATTTGCGAAGTCACCATTCTCCGCAACCTCATATGCTCCCATGACAGTGACATCTACCATACCCCCTCTTATAAGTGCGAATGAGTCAGCGTGATGAACTATCGCCATTCCAGGAACGGCTGTTACGTTTTGCCCACCTGCATTTACGAGATGCTTGTCCTCTTTACCTTCATCTGCTAACGGCCCGTAACCGATCACACCATTTTCAGAGTGAAATATAATCTCTTTATTTGGGTCTATGTAATTTGAGCATAAGGTTGGCATACCGACGCCTAGGTTTACTATCCATTCATCTTGGAACTCCATAGCTAGTCGATCGCACATGGCTTGTCGCTCTAGTTTAGGTTTTTCAGACATGTAATTTCTCCTACAAATAATTTGCTTATTATTCAAATATTCCGTCGGATGGTATTTTGACTAGCCTATTAACGTACACACCTGGTACGTGTATGTGGTCTGGGTCTAATTCCCCTACCTCAACTATTTTATCTTCGATCTCAACGATGGTTACGGCTGCTGCTGTTGCCATTATGGGATTGAAGTTACGTTGCGCCATTCGAAATTGTAGGTTTCCGAATGTATCGGCTCTCCAGGCTCTGATTAGTGCGAAATCTCCCGGAAGCGGATATTCTAGTACATGCATTCGTCCGTTGATCTCACGATGTTCTTTTCCTTCCGCTAGTTCAGTGCCGACACTTGTCGGAGTGTAAAATCCTCCGATCCCAGCCGAAGCTGCTCTCATTCTTTCTGCGAGTGTCCCTTGTGGGACTAGTTCAGCGTCTATTTCATCATTGTTATACATTCGCACGAAAGGAGTTACTTGTGACGGGTGAGTGGGTGCTGTAAAAGCACATATCATCTTTTTAACTTGACCCGCTTCAATTAGGGTACCAATGTCTATCTTGTCGTCTAAGGTGCCGGCATTATTAGACACAGCTGTGAGTTGCTTTGCCCCTTGTCGATTTAAAGCAGCTAAAAGATTTCGTGGGACTCCTACTTGTCCGAAGCCAGGTGACATCACAGTAGAACCGTCAGGTATGTCTGATACAGCTTGGTCGAAGCTGTCATAAATTTTGCTCTTCATATTGTAGAGACCTCGTAGAATAATGTATCTGGGTTTGTGCGTAAAAGGGTTTCAATGATGTGAAAAGTGTTAAATTCTAGAGGAATTCAACACTTTAACTTTGTGATGACTTATTTATAGCTCATCTGGATCATACTATCAACTAAACGTCTGTAAAAACTGGGCTTAGTTATATTTACTAGTAGACTTTTTACATCTGACTATAATTCTGGCCTTGACATTAATTCAGTTTCGACAAACAATGATTTTTGATATTAGCTGAGAGGGTGCGATATGCAGATAGACCATGTAACACATGTATATATCGGACTAGGTGGTGAAGGTGAATACATTGGCGATGGGGGATTATATCGCCGATCTCATAACGAAGACCATTGGTCTTCTATATCATCTGGATTAGGACCAAATCCACAAGTGCGAGCCCTTCTGGTACATCCGGAGGATCCATCAATAATATATGCGGGAACGGATCGAGGTCCGTTCAGGAGCGATGATCGAGGAGAGCATTGGGAAGGATTGAGCGCTCCTGCATCGGATGTTTGGTCGATGGCCTTTCATCCAAATAACCCTGACATTATATACGCAGGATATGAACCTTGTTCTGTTTACAAAACCACTGATGGTGGCGAAAATTGGTCCAAGACCGATACTAGTAGAGTGAATTATCCGCATATTACTACGTATATGCCACCTTTAGCTAAGCGCGTTATTGGTATTGCTTCAGATCCGTCCAACCCTAGCGATGTTTATGGGGCTATAGAGGTTGGAGGATTGATTGGTAGCAGTGACGAAGGAGAGAGCTGGGAACAGTTGCTAGACGGCCCTTATGTCAGAAACAATACTTTAGATCTTCATGGCGTTCAGGTTAGTGCCAACGCACCCGGTACCATTTTCATAATTACACAAATTGCAATGTTTCGCAGTCGGGATAAAGGGAAACGCTGGGAACATATACAAGTCGAAGAAATGTTTCCAGGTGGTAGCTATTGCAGGGATCTTCTGGTAGATCCTAGCGATGCCAAAACAATTTATTTAGCCGCAGGTGCTGGTGGTGGAGGAGCCCCATCAGGGACCCAAGAGGCTGGAGCTTTATTTAGGAGTTCTGATACCGGAGAGACGTGGGACAGGGTGGATATTGGCGACACTCCTCCCAGAAGAATGATGCAGATAACAATAGATAAAAACAGTAGTGATAATGTCTATTGTTGTGATTATGAAGGTAGAGTCTATGCCAGTGTGGATGGTGGCGGCCAGTGGAGTAAATTTGGTCAAGTACCTGGAGAAATGTCTAGGTATCTTCATGTATATCCAATGGTGTGCGGCTGATAGATAAATCCAACTGGTAAAAGGGGGCCCCTAGTGCAAACATCTTTAGTGCAAGCGACTTATCGCATATCTGAACATGATTTAGAGTTCATGGTGCTTGATAAGGACGATATTCCTTCCGACTTTGATAGATATCAAATAATACGTGAAGGTATTTTAGACAACACTACGATGGCTGAGCATGGTTTTTCTGGCAGCACTGCGGCTAAATTCGAATCCGCAGGACGATCTACCGGGTTCATGCGTGAATTTGGACCTACAGCAGATATGGGAGTTCATGATGGTCTGAATTTTGTAGGAGCAACTGTTGCCCATTTATTTGATACTCCTGACTCTGTAGTAAGCTGGATGTATGACGTATTTGTAAAAGACTTTGAAGATAATATTGGGGAGAGTGTCGGAGAGGGACAACAATTAATATCCGTAGAACGATTGGTTACCTCAGGTTTGTTTGATGAATCCGTTGCTCTAAGAGTATTGCAGGGAGGGTCAGCCGGGTTGGTTTCGTCTACAGTTATCGATTTTAGGGTTGGCAGAATCCTGGGTGTAGCGTTTGTGGGTTCGGTAGGTGATCATCAAAGATTAGACCTAGCAAGTGAACTTGCTAGGTCTCTAGAGAAGCGTATCGTTAAAGTAGTATTAGGAGCGTTTTAATCGCTCAATAGCGTTTACGAGGGTTATACTAAATCAAGTAATCGCACTATTTCGTCTCCGACCTCTGATGTCGAATTTGAGCCTCCTAAATCCCCTGTAATAACTTTCCGTTCGTCTAGGCACCTTGCGACAGCTTTGTCTATTTGCTGAGCACATGTATGCTCTCCTAGGTGTTCGAGCATTAAACCAGCAGCTGATATAGTTGCCAGAGGATTTGCTATTCCTTTTCCAGCGATATCAAAAGCCGCGCCATGTACAGACTCAAACATAGAAGGATATTCTCGTTCTGGATTGATGTTAGCGCTAGCTGCTAATCCCATACTACCTGTGACAACAGCAGCGATATCTGACAGGATATCTGCAAAAAGGTTGGAAGCTACAATTACGTCAAAGCTTTCTGGCCAACGGGCTAGATCCATAGCAGCCCTGTCTACCAATAGAGATTCCGTTTGTATTTGAGGATAATCAGAAGCTACTTCCTCAAATACTTCATCCCAAAATACCATGCTGAAAGCTTGTGCGTTTGATTTAGTTACTGAGGTGACCTTATTTTGTTTGTTTCTTAATATGCAGCCTTCAAAAGCTGCTCTAATAATTCGTTCTGTTCCTCGCTTTGTGAACACTCCTGTTTGAATAACCGTTTCATGAGGAGTTCCAGGATATAGCCTGCCACCGACCGGAGCATATTCTCCTTCTGTGTTTTCCCTGTATATGACCATATCAATGTCTCCGGGTTTCTTTCCAACGATAGGTGAATCCACGCCAGGATGCAGATAACAAGGCCTGATAGATATAGCCTGGTCAAAAGCTCGCCTCATTGGCAGCAATAAGCCTTGCAGCGTGATATGGTCCGGTATGTTGGGATCACCTACAGCTCCAAAAAATATTGCCTGGTTGCTTTTTAATGTTTCGAGTCCGTCATCTGGCATCATTTTGCCAGTCTCACGATAGTAAGCAGAACCCCAAGGTAAATCATTATATGTAAATTTGAGATTTGGATTGGATTTACTTAATGCGTCTAAAACCTTTTTCCCTTCAGAAATTACTTCTGGACCTACACCGTCCCCTGCTATTACGGCTAATTTATATTCTGCCATTGCGATATTTGCCTCTCTAAAGATATGTTGAAGTTAAGAGTAGTTATTTGGGTTACATGGTACCGTAGACGATCATGGCAGTCCATGCGGTTTGAATCATATTAGTCTTATTCCGCCATCAATAATCCGGAAATGGTAAATCTCTTCTGCTAACGGGAAACAGGATCTTGCTTGCCGAAATACATATTTTCCGACCTTAGCTTTACCATCAAGCAAAACGCCTATTACAGTTCCACTGTGGCCAACGCATATTCCAAGACCTCCTACCGCTTTAGAGAACTGCAAGACATCGTTCATGTATTGTTTCTCAGATATTTTTTGACTGGCTAATGCACTGATAGTGGATCCTTCAGCTATCAATGTGGGATCCCCATTATTCAGACCTGATCTCACTAGTTCCAAAGCTTTTTCGGTATCTGATTTTATCGATTCCCAAGCAGACTGGCGATCTACTTGATTGAATAGTACTGTATCAACAAAACCTCCAAAATCGAGAGCTATTATCTCCATTGGTGGAGCTGATCCTAATTCCTCTGATAACTTGCCTTGTTTGTAGTCGAATAAAGCTATTCCTGGGTACATAACTGCATCGGTAGGTTCTATTTCTAATGCGATATTCGATATTTCTGTTGGTGTGAGTGTTTGTCCAAGCGCTATGCTAGTCGAGGCAATACAACCCGTAATGTCTGCACTACTACTCCCGAATCCCTTACCTCTTGGCATGGGATTTTGTATAATCGTTCGTGCCGAAATATCAGTCTTTTTCAAATAGGCGGCTGTTTTTCTGACTGCTTCTGCTGATTTGGCAAACCCTTCGCTGCAAATAATGAAACCGTCTCTTTCATATATCTCGACTGTTACTTTAGAAAAGAAGTCAATCGGGCACGTTACCAAAAAGGGATGATTATCAGATAAACCTTGGACTAATTCCCCACATACTCCTGGTACACGGACAGTGCATGTGGCTGTCCTTATACCTAAGGCTTCGACTGAGAATGAATTGTCGTCCACTATTTTCAATGTCATTCTAGTCCTAACGACCTTTATTAACCTACATTCTTGATTTGGAGCGGCAATCCAGAAATTATTAAATATACTTTGTCAGCGACAGTTGCAATATTTTGATTTGCGATGCCTAGTAAATCTTGGAAGTAACGGCCTAATTTATTAGAAGACACTAGGCTTAATCCAACTTCGCTGCTAACAATGGTTATTGTACCGGTATGGTTTTTACAAATTGTTATAAGCTGGTCAATCTCACTTAATATTTTCTGTTCGACGTCGAGATAGGGTAGGGTTTCATGGTATAAAAGTAGGTTGCTGATCCAGACGTCCAATGAATCCAAGAGAATATGGTTTGGTTGATCTCGATTGCTTAGTTCATTTTCTAGTCTGCTAACAATATGCATAGGCTCTTCAAGAGTTACCCAGTGACTAGGACGCCTCGCTTGATGTCGTTGTACTCGTATGTGCATCTCCTCGTCACTTGCGACTCCAGTGGCCATGTAGAAGACTTCGGTGCTGTCTGGAGGAATTAGTCGTTCGGCAAACGCGCTTTTCCCCGATCTAACTCCCCCGGTAATTAATGTGATATCGCGGGCCATCAGACAGCTTCTTCCAAAATGTCATGGCTATTGTTGAGACCGGTTATGTCATATATGAGAGCCATGTCTATTCTTGATCGAACCCAGTCTGCTAGTTTGTCGTATTCTTGATCCATAGTCAGCTGCTGCTGCGAAAACGTGATATCTATCCCTCGTCGATTTGCTACTTGTTTTAGAATGCACTGTCGAAGTTGAACGTTATGGAAGAGGCCATGGATGTAAGTTCCTAGAACATCTCCATTTTCGTTTAGAGCTCCGTCAGATTTCATTGGCGCAGATTCCTCATGGTCTTCCCTTGCTTTTATAAGAAAGGGTTGATCTGTTATTGCTTCGTAGGTTCGGCCCATATGTATTTCGTATCCGGTAATCGGAGCTGATAGCGCTCCTGTTAGTAATCCTTCGGCTTTCGCAACGGTCGCTTGTATGCGGTGGGTTTCTTTGCTTCCTTCAAAGATTGTGCTTATAGGTAATAAGCCCAAGCCTGGATACTCGGTTAGATTGGACTCAATATGTTTGGGATCGTGCAGTTCCTGACCTAGCATTTGGTATCCTCCGCATATCCCTATCACTGGGGTTCCCGCAGCATGAAGAGATATTACTAGGTCAGATATGCCCTGTTCTTCCATCCATTTTAGATCGGGTATAGTCGTTTTGCTTCCAGGGAGTATTATCAAATCTGGGCAGCCCATTTCATCTTTGTTTGATACGTATCTAAGTCTGACTCCTGCTTCTCGGGTCAAGGGATCAAAATCATCAAAATTAGATATATGGGGTATCTGTATCACTACTATGTCCAATGCGAATTTGGACTGACTGCGGTTTGGTAAGTCAAGGGCTACAGAGTCCTCTTCAGGTATGTGAATGTCGTTATAATGATGTATGACACCCGCTACGGGGATCCCAGTCCTGTTTTCTAACCAGTCTAGCCCGTCAGTCAGAAGATTCTGGTCACCTCTGAATTTGTTTATTATGAATCCCTTGATTAGGTCTTTTTCTTCGGGTTCTAGGAGTTCGAGTGTTCCAATTAGAGACGCAAATACGCCTCCTCGGTCGATATCTCCACATAGTAGGACTGGGGCGCCGCAATACATAGCAACTCGCATATTAACTATTTCGTTGGCTTTTAAATTTATTTCCGCAGGACTTCCAGCTCCTTCAATTACGACGATGTCATATTGTTCTCTTAATATATCTAGCGAGGCTTGTACAGACTCCCATAGTTGAGTTTTCAAAGAAAAATAATCTAGAGCTTTTGCTGATCGTAGGGGTTTTCCCATAAGGACAACTTGGGAGGTGTGGTCTGCTTCAGGTTTCAACAATACAGGATTCATTTCCACTCTTGAGTCTACTCCTGCTGCTTCAGCCTGCACCGCTTGTGCTCTCCCAATTTCTCCCCCACTTGGAGTCACATGCGAGTTATTTGACATGTTTTGGGCTTTGAACGGACAAACTTTATATCCATCTTGCTTGAAGATACGGCATAGAGCAGATACCAATATACTCTTCCCTACATGTGATGCGGTACCCTGTACCATTATTACTCTTCCCTGCATAACTAGTCGGCCTTTTTAATATGAGATGAATCGTTGTACAGGTGTAGAACTGTGTTGTCTGGATAGGTGTGTATGACTGTTACAGAGCAGTTATCTGTTACTAATTTGAATATAAATTCTGGAGGCAAGGATAAGAGATTTGTGACGAGAGACCTAAGTGCTCCTCCGTGTCCAACGATCAAAACAGTATCAGAATTATGCTTGGTTTTAATCACTTCACTGAACTGGGCCATTCTCTCGCTCACTTGTCGAGCACTCTCACCATTCGTGGGTGAGAAATCTAGATCGTTAACTAATGAGGCTTGGTATTGATCGGGATATTGTTTTGAATATTCCTCAACCGTTAATCCTTCAAATACACCCTTGTGGTATTCGCGCAGTGTCGCTGTTGACTCTAAGGGGATGTTAGCATTTCCTAATATTATTTTTGCAGTATCTCTCGTTCTAGATAAATCACTTGAATAGGCTGCATCGAACTTTACGTTTTTCAATCGTTCCGCAGTGGATGAAGCCTGATTAAGTCCGATTTGCGATAATGCAATGTCCGTATGCCCTTGTATCCTACCTTGGGAATTCCATTCTGTCTCGCCGTGTCGTATTAGATATATAACTCCCATATTAACCTCCTAGAACTATCGTTGTTTATTTGTTTGATATCAGAAATATTGATAACAATGTCTTTTACATTGTAGTCGAATCTTTAATGATCTCACTAATGGCCCAGATGAGTTTTTCGCAATCTCCTAAGCTTCGTATCCCTATCCTGATGTAATCAGGAATACCAAAGGAAGTACAATCCCTTACGACTATTCCTTTAGTGATTAACCTGGCCCTCCACGCTTCTGCATTACCTGTATTTACGAGTAAGAAGTTAGCATTGGACTCTGGAACAGAGAAGCCTAGGTCCGTAAGACTAGATATGAGGTAATTCTTGTTGGTATTTATTGTGTGCCGTGCTCTTGCCAAGTAATCACTGTCTTTTAGTACAGCTATCCCTGCTTCTTGCGCAAAGCTATTTACACTCCAGTCAGGTTGATATGCGGACAAGTCAGATATTATGCTCGGAGCCCCAATAGCGTAGCCTATTCGAATACCGGTCAAGGAATAATCTTTTGTCATAGACCTCAAAAGTACGGTATTACCCTTCTGAGCAATACCGATTGAATCCCATCGATTCTCAACTAGGTTGGAATATGCCTCGTCTATGATTAAAAGCCCTTTAATATCTGCTACCACGGATGCCAATGTTGATAATATGTGTTCATCTAGGTATACACCTGTAGGGTTGTTTGGATTGCAAATAAAGGTTAGTGATGGTTTGTTGGCTTTGATAATTTTATATATATCATCAAAGTCCCATAAGAATGGAGGTTTAGGGTTGCATGGTAAATCTATAATGGAAGCCCCCATCAGTTCGGAAGCCCCTCTGTATTCACCGTACGTAGGTGTAAATATAGCGCTTGTAGGACGCTTTCCCGAGTTGAAATTCAGATATGCTCTGGCGAGTAAATGAATAATTTCTGTAGATCCATTTCCGGCAATAACAAATGAGGGATCAACGTTTACATGATTTGCTATTGCTTCACGTAACTGCAAGCATTCTGGATCTGGATATTTAGATATATCCGTATTTATGATCGTGTGCGTTACAGAATCTGGGGGTCCCAAAGGATTAATACTAGCACTGAAGTCTAAAACATCATTCGGATTTAATCCAAGAGCCCTCAATTCTGAGGGGTTAATGCTCCCATGGACGGGCCTGTTTGCGTTCTGTACAGTTCCAGAAGACTCTCTAAAAAGCGATTCTGTCATATTATAGACCTATATCAATGATCAAAATGAGTATTGCAGCAGCAGCTATTGTCATCCCTGCTCCTAAATACATTGATTTTACGGCTCTGCTTATGTACTCCGTCTT
>CEOQ01292510.1_pt1 | contig 17752 bp, 32 predicted proteins | sample 361351 | NCBI WGS metagenome assembly CEOQ01 (sample SAMEA2619907, study PRJEB7988) | marine metagenome | biome: marine biome (ENVO:00000447); feature: deep chlorophyll maximum layer (ENVO:xxxxxxxx); material: "saline water (ENVO:00002010), including plankton (ENVO:xxxxxxxx)" | depth 60 m | reverse complement strand
TACAGAATCGATAGTTGTTGGTGCCACACCTAAGATTGGCGACTTTGCTCCTGAGTGAAGTTGGTATACCAATATTTATCGTATGCTCGATAGAAGACATCTTCTGCAACGACCGGCCCTAATTCCTTATACATCCTTACTATAGTCCTAGAAAGTCTTTTTCGAACCTTAGATTCATCGGATGATTCTACCCAGCTGCCATCTTTGTGCACGTGGTTGTTCAAATCAATCAACAATTGGTTGTAGTAAATCCTCTTTTTCTCTCTATAATTGCAGGTAAGGCACCCCAAAGAGGAACTAACTCTCAGTTTACTGCCACTTTCGTGACCTTTTTGGCGCTTAAGCCTGTAAAAATAACCGCAAATAATGCATTTTTTCCAAAAATAATCACTCAAAGAAGTCACCCATTACCAATTTCTTAGGATGTGGGCGTAATTCGTCGTTAGACATACCTAGACCGTACATTATATGGTCCAATTTACTGATAATATGTTTCTCAATGACCATTTCTATGTCAATTTCGTAGTCTGTTATCTGTTCTAAATCATGAAACGCAGCATATCCACCTTCAGGAATCCAAGTAGGGCCATCTTTCAGGAATGTCATGTAGAAAGAATCTCCTTTGTCTAATTCTTGATAGTCATCATTAGCCAAAACTATGTTATGCCAAGCTGCAGCCCGACCATTTGCCAGTAAATTAGAGTACGAAGCATTATCTCCATTTGAATGTGGGTCTGCATCTGGGTTTGTAGCACCATATCCATAATGCAATGAGGTTGCTTCGACCTCATCCTTGACAATCTTACCACCAATCTTAACTTCTTTTCCACGATTATCCAATCTGTTCATGGTCATCATGCTCGAAGTAGACAAAAGTCCTTTCTTGGTTGGTAACCATTTACCTAATCTGGCTCTCGATAGCAAATCGGCGGTATCATATCCACCAGTTCTGACTTCTTCGATATGTTTCATTAGACCTGCCTTGACTTCTTCAGGGGATTTATCGGCCCAAATATCAAATAATGCTCCCAATTGTGCATTTCTACCCACCACAGAGGTATTTGCGTGCTTCGCTTCAAGCCCTTGAATCTTCATTCTATCTTCTACAGCCTCATTGGCAATCTTGAATCCGACTTCTGGCATCCAAGCCACTCTTCCCCCATATCTATTTCTCCTGGGAAGATAAAATCTGTCCATCAACATCTCACAATCGACAATCATTGCTTCCGATTGTAACTCTTTTTGCATTAAATCGGTCAAATATACTCCTAGTTCCTTTGCCTTTTCGACGCATTCCTCTGTAGAAAGGTCATCTCCCATACAAACAAAGATGGAATCCGTGTGTCCATAAATTACTTTGTAGCCTAAATTCTCGCTCGCAGATATGATTGACTTGAGAGCGTCTCTCCCGCCCTTCGTAATGGTTCTAGCAATGTCCATATCGCCCCAAGAGTATCCCTTGAAGGCCATCAAACCGTAGAAGGTAGCTCTGAGGCGCTTGACAGTCTTTTGGGCGTCGTCCCATTTCCTGAATTCATTAGAGGTTTTACCATGCTTCTCACCGGCTTTGTCTCTCTTTGCTTTGTATTCATCTCTCAATACGTCTAATTCCATCACAGAAGCAGGGAGAAGTCCTATCGGGTTCCTCTTGAATCTGCATCCATCACCGATTATGTCGTCATCACTCTCTTCGCCAGGCCGAATTTTGGTTTCGTGGCTTGAGTTATAGGAAATCATTATGCTAGGGTACAGTCCAGCGAAATCCAGAATCGCTACATTCTTGTGTAAGCCGACAGAATCAAGGTCTTCGGGGTCCAAAACGATAGCACCTGTTAGTTTGTCATCGTCGTCACTTTCGACATTCTTGGCATACCATCCAGTTTTCTGTTTGAAATCTGCTTTACGCATGAAATAGACACGGGCGTATGAAGAACCATAGAAGGTACTATCGAATTTACACATTGCTAGATTCTGCAGAGCCATCTGACCATTGATTAGATTGTACTTTTCTTCAATATCAACCATCAAAAGTACATCTCTAAAGTTGTAGTAAAGGTAGTTTTCCAAAAACAAGTGATAATCTTGGTCATAGAAATCCGGCCTGAACTCAGTCTTACCTCTACCAAACAGTTTCTGACCAACTATGTCTAACTTGTTGGATGGAAGGTTAGTCGATTTGGAGTCACGATATACTCTCTCGAACAATCTGTCAAGGGAAACAACGATTCTACCTCTTATTGGTTGAGAAGTCCACTTGTATTTGTGAGCAGTCCAGTGTGGAGTAGGGTCAACATATCTGTTCTTACCAAGGGAAGAAGGAGATAATTTACGCGCACCGACTCCAGTAGACTCTAATCTAGCGACCAGGGTTGGAAGGTCATAGAATCCCATACCCCATGCAAGCAATATGTCTGGATCAATGACATCTATCCACTCGACAAAGTCATTAAGCATTGCATACTCGTTAGGGAAATCACGTATTTCCACGTCTATATCATCAAAATTCATCGTTTTTTGATTACGAATGTGGGTCAAACTAGGTAGATGTTGACTACATTCAGGATGCTGTGTCCATAATACATATTTGTTGGTATAGTTATCATAACAGCCTATTACATTAATCATTTGCCAATCGGCCCATACAGCATTATTCTTCCGTATCTGTTCAGGCCCACCACTTTGACGGCTATACTGTAGAGCCTCCAGGTCAATAAAGACCTTTCTAGGCTCATACTCTGGAAGCGAGTCAACATTATCAACTAGGTAACGGTCCTCGTAAGGAACATCACCTTCACATGTACCACTTATTTCTCGACAGAACTTCTTAACCATGTTGGGAGAAGTGAACTGAACCTTCCACAATGGCTCTTTGTTAGCAGTTACTGCACCAGTTACCCTCTCTACTGTGGCACCAAAGTACTCATGTTCGATATAATCTTCTAGAACAGAGGGGTCTATTGGTAGTTTCTTGCTCTTTATCTTGGCTTTTTCTGGGTTGATATAGACATAAGGGTAGAAGTCCTCTACAAACTTCTCCTTTCTGACCCAATTTCCCAACTCATTTTGTTCTCTCCAGCGCATAATGACCTCATTACTAGGCCACCCATTGTCAACTCCAGTGCTAATTATCATTCAAACATCCCCTCCAAGAGCTGCAGCGATATTCGAAATATGACATCCCTTATGGCAGACAATCCTTCCGTCGTCAATGTTAAAGCAAAATGAATTCTTAGTATGTCCAACTTCACCGGCCTCCTTGATGATACAACTAGGACATTGTCCTCTGTACCAACCTGAACTTTCCGGGCCTGTAAGGTTCTTGATATTATCCATTAACATCTCCAAAGTGATGAATCCTAGGGCCTTTTCATATTTCTTATTCGACTTTATCTTCCGATAGAACTCCTTTACAGGTGGTATTCCTGTCTCAGATGCTATTAGAAGTTCTTTGAATAGAGAAATAGATACAGTATCTCTGAAATAGACCATACCGTCACGGATATCTTGGTTGATTAGAGCATGACTAGGAGATGCATGGCATCCAGAGTCTGTGAGCAATTGTAAATACTCTTCGACAGATACCTTTGGTACTTTCATTCCCATAGGGCACTAGCACGAATTGGTAGCTTATAGTATTAACTCAAACCATGTTTGAGTTAATCTCACTCTACAATATGTATGACAAATCCTTCTTCAATTGGATATAGGCTGCAATAGCTTTCTTGAGGCAGTCATTACAAATAGCGTGCTCGCCGTAGTGCATTTCAATCGGGCTACTACTGTTAGGATTTGTGCATCCTCTTACTTCACAGGATCTCATAGTATCACCCTACAAAGTAAAGAAAATTATCAGAATTAAGCAAGTATTGACAACTCCAGATATCGTTTGTATCCAAAGATGGGTTCTCCAATTCATCATTCTTCCTCGTCAATCCAGTAATACCGGTTGACATCTCCGACCCTGGTTGAATTAAAGCCACATCTCTTGAGCCAAAAGGCGAAGGTTCTAGCAGATTTTCTCCACTGTTCGTTCCTTCTATCATTATGTGTGCGACCCAGGACATAGTTATATCCCGCTTCCGCAGTAATCCCGTCATGTAGGTAAGGGTGTTCTAATAGAAGACCGAGAATATGCGAATCGCGCTCACTCAGCGCTTTCGCCATCATCCCCTGTCTCCTCTTCGTCTTCGCCTACTACGACGTCTTCTACAGCCTCTACAGCGTCTTCTGCTACTTCTACTGTAGTTTCTGCCGCCGAGGTCACTGCAGACGTTGCAGCACCCACTACAGCGCCTGTTGCGGCTGCTGTGGTATCTACTACTGCGGCTGCTGCTCTAGCAGGAGCCTTGGCCATGTCCAAGAGTATAGTTCCCTTGCCAACCTTCTCATCTGCATCGATGTCTCTTAGTGCTTCGGGCACTCCCTTGTTTAGGACTTCCAGAAGTATAATCCACGACTGAGCGCGAGACACTGCTGGGAATCCTGCATTCTTCAGGATTGTTGCAGGTATTGCTAGTAGTTCATCGTGGGTCTTCTTTCCGAAATGATTCTGCACTTCTGATATCCAACCTTCCTCTACCATCACGACCTCATCAATCGCTTTTCGGACGAATCCGACTTGTTTTCCACTGTATAGGTAATACTTTCCCATGATAACTCGACACATCCAATGATATTTAACTCATTCTTCGTGCTTAAGTGTCAAAATATTAGCGATTCTACCGCCACCATTTGACCTTTTCATTGCCTTTTCTGCTGCGTCATGGACATAAACAACCATTTTGACTGCTTGAGATTCATCAAAATTAGGAGATAGGTACTTGGCCAAGTGAGAAGCATCTTCTTCGAACAATACTTCCAACATGTGAGCAGTTACGGGCCTTAGTTTCTTGAATTGTTCCCAGTCCTCAACCCCCAATGAACCCAAGTCTTCGTTCCACTCATCCCAATCGTCCATGGTGTTCTCAAACTCATTCATTGTGGCGATCCAAGCCGCCCTCAGATTGAAGTCTTTGTTACTCGACATTTCCAGGCCAACCTTGCTGTATCAATAGTCGCAATTCTGCACTATGTTTAATCAATTCTAATGCAAGGGATTCTGCCTCACCAGGTAGAAGCCGAGCAATCATAGTAGATTTTTGATTTGTAATCTCTAGAAGTACTGTAGAAGCAAATTCTACCGACCCTCTTTTATCCTCACACTCAGCGCAAAAGCAGTCATCGATGTGTACTACGACACCTAACTCTTCAGAAGACCCCTCTAAACTAGGCATTATCATTGTAGATAACTTACTGACTACTCCGTCGTAGTCGATAGGGTCACCGTCTAACACATATCGTCGAAGACTTCAGCTTCCTTATTACTCATTCGAATCATTTGGGGCAAAGGTAATATGATCTCTAAATCAGGGACTAAAGCCGAGCGAATGAAGATACCGGATTCTTCCTGATCTTCTTCTATGAGTACCATAAAATATCTATTAGACTTATAGTCCATATCTGCTATAGAGTATCTTCCACCATCATAGTCTTCCACTTCCGTAAATCCGAAGGTCTTGACTACTTTCTGAGATAGAAGTAGTTTCACAATTTCGTACATCGCATCCAATTCTGAGGCTATTAGTGTCCTTGAGGGTACTTCCACATGACTACGCAGGATGTCAGCGGTAATTAGTCTTTGCTTTAGTAGTGAGTTACGAAAATAACGTCTTCTTTACCGTCAGACAGATGCTTCTGCACTAATTCAAGGACGTCTTCTTGGACCAAACCGTCTTCTTCATAGTATCCTATTGCTGGAAAGTAGATTTTGTGCTTATCATGCAAGCGATATTTAGCGATGGTCTCCAATCCGCTCTCAATCCAATCTAATTTGTAGCGTGTATTATACAACTTGTGCATAGGAAACCATAGTATCGGTTCCGTTGTATTCGAGTTAGAGAAAATAAGTTGCCCTTTGTGGACGCCATTCTCTTCGACAACACCCATCATATGCCCATAAGCAATAACATCCGTCTTTCTAAACTCCGATATAGGATAATTTGTCATCATCTTCAGTTGTGTGCATATAGGGCAGACAATAACACCGTCCTCACACAAAGCGATTGGTGTGTTAGTATACAAGAGAACTGCCATTATAACCACCAAACATGGTTTGGACTACTCTTCTTCTGTCTTTCCGTTATCTCCATAGAGGGTAAAGATGTGGTCCAACCAAAATTTATCATCGTACATCACCACAGAGCCGTCCTCATTTATTGGAAATGGGACTTTATCGGGGATAAACGGCTCTTTCAGCTTAGAATCGCTCACTTTGACCCACATGGCTCTATGAAAAAAGTGCCCTGGAGGGAGGGAAACTTCTTGTTGCTGTGCCCATTGAACATAGTTATCTATACTACGTTCTCTGCTTTCTTTTACTAGCATACCGGCCATTCCACCCTGGGGGTTTAACACTTCATAGAAGCACAGTATGTCCCCAGATACTAGTTCATTTGTCACGTATATCTCTCCTTGTTCTAACATAGTTAGCTGCAGCCATATTGTCTGTTGCGAGCACACTGTTCCATTGCTGTTGCCCTTCAACAAATGTCGTATTCATAATATACTTGCCCATGAGTATTCCCGTTCCTCACCCTCAGATGTGGTGTATGTGCCTCTGTAGAGGTCTCTTTTTATTAGTATGGCGTCGATTGTCGAGGATCGCCATATTTTATTTCCCTTTTTAGTGAGTATTCCAGTTGACATTAGGTGTTCGCATATCTCACTGGGGCTGAAACCCTTGTCTGCACAGTCAAATATCACTTTCACGATCTCGGCCTCTTCCTTGTTAACCTCCAAAATGCCCTTGTCGTCGTTATTTCCAGTTCTTTTGAACTTAGATGTATAGCCATATGGTGGTGGGCCTAACTTCCTGCCCTGGTGAGTGACTGCTTCCATGCCCATTTTTGTCCTTTCTCGGGTCTGTTCAACCTCAAGTTGGGCCAAAGACGACATTAATCGGAAGATGAAACGCCCCATTGCAGTGACTGTATCAATATCGATGTCTATTGCTGCAAAGTTCTTTTCATTCTTGTGCAACATATCTGCCCATTTTGACGCGTTGGCTGAACTACGATGGAATCTATCGAGTTTGTAGGCTATACAAATGTCCCAATCCTCCATAGTTTCCATCATTTTCTCATACCCTGGACGCTCAATTTTCATACCAGAACCCACATCGGTATAGGTTTCGATGATTTGATAGTCTCTAAACTGACAATATTCTTGGCATTTTCTAATCTGTTGCTCGATAGATCCCTCAGATTGATGCTCTGTGGACACTCTAGCGTATATTACGGCCTTCATGCTATCAGTTCCTCTATGTCTTCATCATACATATCAATGATGGTCTCTCGTAAATCAGCCGCTATAGCCTCTAAAGCGCAAGCAATGCGGTTTGTGGGTCTCATAAAGTCGAAGATATGTGCTATCACATCGACTGTCCAACCATTACCTAGCATCTTATATCTCTGACTATCAGATACTAGTTGCTTATTATCTTCATTTAGTAATAGAGTATAGTTATCTGGAACTGTCTGTAGACGCTCACACTCTAACGGGTTGAGTCTTCTCCACCGAAGTCTATTCTGATGTGTTAAAGCTATGTTGCTCTGTCCAGCAAAAGAGGCAGTCATTGCGTGAATTTTACCGCCCTCATGGAATACTCTGTCCTGCATATGCGGTTGTCTACCACCAGCCTTCTTACTTGGGTTAATCTGATTGGTTTTAGATGGGTCTATTCCAGTCAGGGAAATTTTAGGGTGTCTATTTCCCCCGGTCATTGTTGTCAATGCAGGACTCTTACCGTCGGGGCTGTAAATTCTTCTCAGAATATCATGTCCTCTTATGTTCTCGGCCATGCCGACTTGGATACAACCAACATCATCAGCGTCTTTAACGCCTATAACGCCGTAAGGAACCCCTTTGTACATATTGGCAGTTAGGCATCCGGCCTTCTGATTCTCGTTTTTACCATAGGTGTGTAACCTAGGTTTACCTGCAGTCCACTTTTCATTCCCCCTCATCATATAGGCCATAGCAGATTCAGACAGGACATTATCATCACTGTAGTCTATGATGTCCTTTAGGACTAGACCGCAGTCATCGGGTTGAGTGACACCAGGTATATTCGTCCAATATAGTCGAACTCTGTTCTGTGCAGAGACTAACTTAGAGTTAATCATGATAGGTTTGCACCCCATATACTCACTGATAACGTCTTGATACTCCTGTTTCATTCTAACATTCTCCAATAAGAATATCAAAGATGGGTTTTTCTCCTTCAATTTCTTGTAAATTTCGGCAAAATCAAAGAAAAGTCGTGATCTTGGGTCATCAAAGTTCAGTTGTTTACCGGCATAAGAGAACCCTTGGCAAGGACTACCACCTATTAGTAGGTCTATCTTCGGTAATTTTTCAATGTCGATGGTTTGAATGTCCCCTAAGTGAACCATGTTCGGGTAGTTATGCTTGGATACTTGGATAGCATACTTGTCTATTTCGCTCGCAAAGTACTTTTTGACTTTGATTCCGGCCTTGTCCAAAGCAAGCTGACCGCAACTCATGCCATCAAAGCAGCTCAAAACAACAATACCTTCGTCAGTCACTCTAATCACTCCTCATATTCAATGAAGTCTATATCGTATTGGCTCTTTATTCGCTCTATTTCTCTCAATGCCGTTAGGAAGTCCTGGTGGAATACCTCTGCCCTGGCTCGTATATCTAGCATTTCTTTGTGCGCACCACTACACTCCTTGTTCTTTTTGGCGATAACTATGTTGAGTTCATCCATTTTCGACTGATAATCTTGAGATTTTTCTGACTTCTCGACCATATTCTTGTGATAGGTATTCTGTTTCTTATCCATTTTCTTCGCTAGACTATTATCTCCGGCTCTTAATGCCTCATCTCGTTGGGCTACGGCTTCGTCTCGAAGGGTTTTGCACTCTTTGACTAGTTTATTGATATCGTCTCTTTTGCTCTTGACCTCTTGTATCTCAGCCACAAGCAACTTTACCTCATCGCTAATCTCGTCTCTCTCCTTGATACGACGCCTCATTCGCTTATGTTGGTAATTACGCTTACGCCTATGTAACTTCAACTCATGATAGAGGTCGTTTACTCGCTCTAAATCTTCATCTACGTTCAATGCATCCTTTATTGTCATGGTAAATCCTCGAATAATTTGGGCATGGTTTCCTTGATTTCTTCATGCTGAGTGGTTACTTCAACCGGTATCAGGTTATCTAGTACATCATGCATGTAATCGTGCAAACAATCTATGATTGACAATGCCTTTCCTAACACTAATAGGTTAGTGACAAGCACCAATATGACTATCATGTCCAATATTAGGTCTATTTCTGATATTGTCAGTCCAAACATCACTTTTTCACCACCAATTCTTTAGAAACTCCTCGACTTTGTACCATATAACATACAAAATGGCCGTTAACGGCACGAATAAAAGACAAGAAACGCAGGCAAATCCTATCCACCAATCAGGCATATCCATGAATCATCACTCCAAGACCTTCCTTATCGCATTCACTCCAACGTGTAACTTGTCCTTTACCTCTAATGCAGGCACGCTTCTCAGTTCGGAAGGTCTGTCTTGCTTATGTTCATCAATATCCTTGATTAGTACATCAGGGTAGTTTTTCTCAACCCATGGAGTAAGTACAGCACACGGGCCACACCACTTTGCTGTCCATAAAGTCATTTCTATTTTCTTCTTAGCCATCTATCATCCCTCTGACTTCTTCTATTGCTTCTTCTAATCTGATTAGAAATTCTAGGATTTCCTCTTTATATTCAGGGTCTTTCTTGCATTGCTTGACAATAGAATCGGAAACTAAACTCATTTATTCTTCCTCCGCTTTGAAAATCTCTTCTTGGTTATACTGTCGTATGTTAGCCATGCCTTCCAGGGCAGCCAAGTTAGAGTGTCTCATATTTGTAAGCCACTCATCATCTATTTCTGCCTCAGGAACAGGCATTTTGCACTCTTCTCCTAGCATCTTGGATAGTATAATCTCCAGCAAATGAGCCTGTTTGAGGGTAACTGTCTGGTTATCCATCAGCAGCTCCCTGTACAGTTCTAGTTCTTTCTTCTGTGCTTTAATTTGTTTATCTTGCGCTCTTTGCTTAAATCCCATGTTCTCACCTTCTCCATGCTTGTATTACTATATCTGCAGGAATATGCCTCTTACAACCGGTACAACGTGCATAGTGGTAGTCGGTTGCGTTCCACTCTCGACCGCATTCGCACACGGTCTGCACTTTTTCATCCATTTAGCTCATCTCCAAATAGAAGTCGTGCTGCGAATGTGACGACGAATATGCCTATCGCGAAATATATCCACTCTTCACCTGACATCATATCCACCCGAATACCTTTGCTATTACAATCGAAGAGAGGATGATATTCACTCCTGCGGCTATGGTTCGCCAAAAGGCGAGTTCGCCAAAGTGCTTTTCAGACCACTTCTCTAATTTACTGTCTTTTGGATTATTCATGCTATCACCGCTATATTTTTCCACCATGTGGGAGGGTCTCTATTAGTCCACTGTGCCATACGGGCCTTATCATAGATATAGTACTCTCTATACATATCTACTACTGATAGACTATCGAAGTTAGGTGTAATAATTCTACATACAGCATTGTCTGATATAGCAACCGCCCACGCAGTCTTCTTACCTACAGTAAACAAAGTAGGAGGATTATCCCTACACCATTCGATTACATCTTGGCACTTATGCCTGCGACCATATCGGTGCGTATATTCTTCACATAGGGCTATGCCATGCTCGACAAGCCAATTGAAATTCTCTATACAGGTTCTAGCCCATACCGTACAAGGATGATTATAGTGAGTCTTCTTGTATGGTGCAATACCATCAGGATACGCAGCGCATAGCATTTGTGCGGTTTCTAGGGGCATTTTCACGATGTGCTTATTGACTTGAGCAATCGCTGCCTCGACGGGATCTTCCGATAGTACGAAGATATTCATAGCCAGGCACTCCTGTGAAAGTTTCTTTTGCAGTCTGAGCATATAATCTTCTCTCGTCCGAGAGAATCTATCAATTGGACGTATCCTCCTATCTCCTTTCGGCAACGACAAGGGCATTCGCACTTCATTCACTCACTCTCCTGCCAGTTAGTCCAGTAAATCCCAATCTTATTGCTTGACGCGCAGCTATAATGCTTTCTGCCAATCGATTTCACAACGATTTTCTTGCCTTCGGCCTCATACTTCTCTTGTAGAGCAAGTGCTTCTTTTGCTAATCTGGTTACTGCTAATCTCTTCCAGGCCATTCTTAATTCCTCGGCCTGATCGGGTCTTCGGGGCTTGTTCCGCCATCAAAAAGGTCGGCTACATTCCACTCTCTGCTAGTTATCTTGATTCCGATTATTCCTAGGTTGTTGATTAGTCCACCATAGTTGGGATAGTAACGGCCATCGTATGTGCTGATTGCTCTGACGAATTCTATCTCGTCCTCAGATGGGTTATCCACTACTACATTCATTCTTGGGTCGTCAAATTGGTACTCTACTACCAGTGTTGTTCTGCTCATTATTATTCCTCAGTGTTAACATAGTTTGGAAGAAAGGTAGTTTGACCTAGTAATCCCTTCTGCCTCACCAATCCTACCCACTATTCGATGGTATATAATAATATGGGGCCATTTACGTTCCAGGTATGGGTAGGTATCCAATTCCTGGAACGTATAACGACCGTTTCTCGTATACGTAAACCCATTTACGTTACAATGGATAAGTGGATATATCCTATGTAACCCCCCTATTATACACGCATACGCACGCATAATAGGGTAGAGTTGCGGGGTGCGCCAGAGGAAAAGGTTTCATTGGTTGCAGCACAATGGAGGAATGTTCGGTTAGGAACGGATGACGACCCCGCATTTGAGTCGACTAAGCACCCGGCTATAACCCCATCTCAGCGAAACCTAGTTCTGGAGAATACTAGGTTAGACCAAATTGTTTATGTACCTTCTAATATGCCATCAGCGCAATGAGCGATAATGATATATCCAGAATAGCAGATGCCCTAGAGAGCATCAGCACAAGTCTCGGGGTATTGGTTTCCCGACCACTACCTATGAGAAAGATAGAGGAGAGGCTAGAAAAGGCTGTAGAAGTCCATGATAGTGTCTCTGATATCGTAGTGGCTGAGGCTGGCAAGGAATCTGCCACAAAAGCAGAAAAGAAGACAGACGTAAAGACAACCGATGGTGAGGTTGCCGAAGGCGTGAGGGTTATGATTGAGTCAGATACCGTGAATAACGGCTGTATTGGCACTATTGTAGCCACAGCCAAGGCATGGATAACCGTCACAGTCGAAGAAGGCAATGGCCAAAAGAAGAAGGGTGAGAACATCAGCGTTAGAAAGAGCGAATGTAAAGTCCTTGCCGGCGATGAGAATGTAGCAACGGTATCTGAGGATACTGAGGTTATTGAGGAAGAGGAGATTGATGCTCCTGCTACCAAGGAATTCATCGTGGATGAGAGCGATACTGAGCATCCAGGCAACTTTAGGTTCGATAGAGGGGCTAAGGCAGGACAGACGGTCCACACTGTTTACTCAGAAAGTGACAGTGGAGTGACCTTTGTGCTATACGCAGCATTCAAGCAGAAGCACAATGAGCATTGGATGAAGCCATGCCAAGACTATTTGGCACTGCATGGTATTACGGAGCATCCATCAAGGTGATTATATGGGAGTGAAATTAGACAAGGACGGAAAAGTCATCCCTAAGTGGCGAACAGGGGAGTGGGAACCTAGTGATATCTCCCCTTCTAAGTTAGCACTATGGAAGGACTGCCCTAGAAAGTACTTCTATAACTATGTAATGAAGCATCCAAGACCTGATAGAGAGTTCTTTGTGACAGGTAGCGTATTTGACGAGATTGCTTTTGAGGAATTTAGGTTCGATACTAGCCAAGATGCCATGACGATTGTCAACCTGGCGGGCGATATGATTCGCGACCAGCTAAAGGAACTTCAAGAAAAGGGTACTTTGGAGAACTTTGACGGGTCTATAATGTCTGATTCAGACATTGAGACCTGTGTTTCTAACTTCAGAATATGGACAAAGTCCTTTTTGGTTGCTTGGCAGAACGGAGAAGACCACCTTGGCAACAAAGTAGTCATTCCTCCTATCGAAGACACCCAGGTACAGTGCCTATGGCCACTAGACATAGACGGACAGAAGGTCAGAATCAACGGCTGGGCTGACGTAGTTCACACAGATGGGTCAATTACTGACCTCAAGACTGCCTCATACTGGCATTCTTCAAGGTGGACATACGGTAAAGTCCTCTCAGAACTACAGTGGATTGCCTATTCACAGGCTATGAATCAGAACAAGTTCCGATATATCGTTGTTGACAAGGTAAAGAACTATGGCAAGGCAGAGCCTGCTACAGTCAGAACCTTCGATGTTGAAGTATTTCCTAACGATGTTGAGAGATTCAAGGACTTAGTGGCATCGTTTTTGAGATGTACAGACTTCTTGAACGGATATAAGGACGGAGTTTTCCCTCCAATGCCGGAGTATAAAGGAAATTCTAGCAGTTTCGGTACTGCACCTTCCAAGAAGAAATTCAATGAGTACGACCTAACGCAGAATAACTTCTGCAGAAAGCTGTGTGACTACAAGGAGACCTGCTTCAAGGACTGCTTTGGTGGCTCTTTCAGAGAAATGCACGACCCAAGAGACGACGAATAAGGTGGTCTTATGGCTACCAAGACGGAAGATGGTTACCACATAGCCCATTTGGGGAGGTCTTTTACGACCAGTCACTACCAAGAGGACTTGACTGCTGAGGATTGCGAAAAGATTAGACAGGAATTCTATTCCAGACCTAATACAGATGACCTAGATAGACAGATACTAGGGTTAAGGGATAATAGGAGTAGGACTAATCATATCTATAACTACTATTTCTATGACCTAATGGCTGACTGTAGAACTAAGAGTGGTATGTCCAATGGTTATCAGAAGTGGAGTATCAACGAATTCATGCAGTCTGATGACTTAATTCGCTTCGCTGTTGCGAAGGTGAGGAAGTTTCCGAAGGTATATCCGACAAAGTATACTGATGCTAAGAACATTAAGACTGTGTTTAGGCTAAGTCCATCTGGCACCGCAGCCAAATTATCGAATTTTCCTTACAAGACTGTAAAGGATGTTCTGAAGGATTACGATATCAATGGGAATTACTACGATTTTTCTTGTGGATGGGGCATTAGACTATGCGCAAGTATGGCAGAAGACATCAATTACTTCGGTACAGACCCCAATAATGCCCTAGTAGAGCGACTAAATGCGCTTTCTACTAGGTTCAAGTCTGTTACGGATACGTCTTCTGAGGTCGATATAAAGGCTATTGGCAGTGAAATCTTCGTTCCTGAGTGGGAAAATCGAATGGGATTGGCGTTTAGTTCCCCTCCTTACTTCGATTTGGAGGAGTATTCTCGTTCTGACCCAGCTGGGCAGAGTATCGACAAGTATCCTAACTACTCAGACTGGCTCGAAAAGTACTTTAGAGCCACAGTGAAGAACATCAAGAAGTACCTGGTACCGAGCGGTCACTTCCTGATGAACATCAAAGATATCAAGAACCATTCTCTATACGAGGACTGCAAGTCCATAATCGAAGAAGAGGGGTTCACTTTGGTCGATGAGTTAGACATGAAGAACATCAACCGTGTGTTTCTGCACCAAAATGACCTCAATACCGACGAAAGAATCATGGTATTCTGTCATACTATCAGCACGGGGGACAATTGAGATGATAATACTGATGGAAATTCCCGGTGCAATAATAACTATGGAAACAGATCATCAGTGTTATTGCCTAAAATGCAAGAAAAAGACCGGTCTTACGAAGGAAGTTTACAAGCCAAAGGACACGAAAATCATTATTGAGAAGGGAAATTGCAGAGAATGTGGCACGAAAAACAGATCTTTTAGGAAATTTATAGCATACTCCTCCGATAATTACAGGAAACTTCCCTATTTTGGTCTATATCCCGCGAAAAGATATTCAAAACCGCGATGGCACGAATATATGGCTCCCTCAATGGACTTGTCAATAGACTACCTCCTAAAGGCCAGGATCAAATACTACCCTCAACGTAAAGTCTGGAAGCCTAAGCGTAAAAGCTCGTTTGGAAGTTGGATAGGAGGAGCAAACCTTGGAACGCAACCTAGAATTAGACCTGGAGGTCCGTATATTGGGAATCCACAAAGGTATAGACCTGGACAACAACAACAGCCTTATGGTTATAATGAACAGAATCAAGCGTATGGTCAGTATATGCGAGGGATAGAAAGTATGGTAAGAAATCAAGTAAGAGGTGCTATGCCGAATCTTACTCATGCAATAGTAAACGCCTGTCCAAATTGTGGTAGGGTTCCGCCAAGACTTCAAGACCCTGCGAACCCTACAGTAAGTTGTGAGTGTGAGTCTCAATGAATTTGACAGATATCGTTGGGAGTGTCTGTGCAGGGGCTTGTTTCCTATACCTATGTGCCCTCATATACTATACCATAGTCGATAGCGATTGGAGGAGAGGCAAGTGGTGACTAGAAAGGCCATCAATATGTGGCAAGATAAGCTATCTGAAAGCGTTTTGACTGTTGCGGCGGGGCTTAGATTTGGTCTAAATATGAACCCAAACAGTCAGACTTACCAAGATTCTTATGAAAAAGCCATGTATGCACTCAAAGTGGTAGCAGTAGAGGTAGACAAGATGTACCCAAACAAAATCGAATACAAATTTAAGGAGGAAGAATAAATGAGTGCCTACATGTTTATCCAACCTTGTCCATTCTGTGGAAATATGCTCGTATTCACTGAAATATGTGATTGTTTGGAGGAATCAGAATGACTTGGGAAGAATATTTCAGACTTAAGCGAGAGTATAAGGAGAGAAGAAAGAAATGGTTAAGGTAAAGAATATCGGGTTAACAGATTTTGAGAGAAGAGACCCCTTGTGGTGGTGTCAACACTACAAAGGATTGTCATCGACTCTCAGATTAAGAGCAGAGCAGTATGTAAATGCCGAAGATGACGATAGAAAGAAGACCCTGGAAACGCTTTTGCAGGTACTTTTTGACTATTGTGAAGGAAAGGGCATTGGAATTGTATTACCATACGAGGATGAAGAGGATGAAAAAGAGGACGAATGAGTGGCTAGAGCGTGTTCAACTGAACGAAGTAGTTCAGAAGATGAATTACGAACTTTATGAACTACCAAGAAGGCTACTTTTTCGCTATGAATGGATCCTCCTAAGCGGATTTATTCTTACTACACTTGCTATGTGCAATGTATTTGGCTATACAAATTTCAGTGGAGACTTCTTTTGGGCACTTGCTGGAGCCGCATTGTGCGGCGAAGCTTTAGTAGAGCTTTACTATGAGAGGAAAAAGGGGAATATGTGATGCTTAGAGACCCCTTTACAGGCACAATAGACTTCGAAGAAGTCGCTAGATGGGGCATCATAATAGGCATATTATGCACTTTTGCTAGTGCTGGTGCGGCCAGTGAGGGGCTAGGTGTACTATATCCGTATGAGTATCTCGCAGATGTACTTTTCAACCAATATCCGTCCATAACAATCGCATCATTTATGGTAGCATTAATGGCGTTGTGGTGGTATGAGCAGTTCCGAGGAGGGTATTTTTGATGGCTACACTAACTAAAAAGAACAGTCGTCAGACTACTTTGCATGAATTCTGCGACCTGGGAATCCCTAAACCGATGGCTGTTAAGAAGTTTGAATGGGAACAGGGATTCAAGAAGATAATGAAAGGCGAAAAAGTATTCGATGAGGATGGTAGAGAACTATGAGATACGCACTAGTAAACAAATATTCGATTGATGACTTAGAAGAAGAAGTGAATTTGGCCCTGGAAAAGGGTTGGATTTGTGTTGGCGCAGCCTTCTTTCAAGATGGAAAGTGGTGCCAAACTGTAATTAAGGAAGTAGAATAATGTCAAAAATAGCCGCCTACTTGTATAAACCAATAGGAAAGACCTATGATTTCGACGAAATGGTACAATATACGGAGATAAGTGCCCAAGAAGTCGATGTTGTAATAGATGAATTCTATGCTGATGGCTGGGAGAATATCCCTAATGGTATAGAAGAACTACTAGCAGATGTAAGTAACTATAATGGTGTATTACTATACTCTCTAGATGGATTAACTGAAAAACAAATCAAGTTATTGGGGGCTAGTAGCCTCTATTGTATCAACACCCCTTGGATTAAGGGACGTGGAGCAGCAGAGAGGCTATGCCAAGTAGTCAAGGCAGGCGATTACTACAAGAAAATGAGAAGCCTGAATATAAGAAATGGCATCAAAGCATCCAGTAAGCCGTCCGGAAACATACCTTTTGGTTACTATCGTGGGCCTGAGGGAACACTACTCCCTGATGATTCAGAGAAACCAGTATTGGATAACATATTGGCTTGGAAGAAAAGTGGTATGTCTGTATCCGAAATAGCAAAGAGGACCAAATTAGATACCTGGAAAATCTATGGGATTCTCAACTATTGGCGGAATAAGGCATGAAACTAAGCTCGACCGACCAAAAGACAGTCAATGACTTCTTTCGCGAGCACGTAGATAGGGCCTACAAGACACCTATGAACTGTATTAGGATGAATGT